>Ga0310786_10001626_pt1 | contig 36064 bp, 32 predicted proteins | sample AusTroGonzalo_MG_FD_203881 | JGI IMG/M metagenome (GOLD analysis project Ga0310786, IMG submission 203881) | Bovine rumen microbial communities from tropical cattle in Woodstock, Queensland, Australia - Gonzalo_03 (v2) (version 2) | ecosystem: Host-associated > Mammals > Digestive system >... | reverse complement strand
TCGTTGTTGAAGGAATATGCCTACTTGACTATGCGATAATTATGTAATATTGTTTTACTTTCTGTTTTGTATCAATCAATCTAAAAAGATCCAACTATTGGCGATGTCGCTGATACGGTCGATGTCCGGCTCCAAGCCTTCGTCGCCCTTCCGCACCACCGTTTCGACAGCGTATATGCCATCGTCCTCCGAGCCTGCGAGGTTATCGTCCACCTCTGCGCGATAGAGCATGTGCTCCTCGTCCAGCCAGACGTGTAACCCGGCATTTTTGTACGCCTCGGAGTTAGCGAGATACTCATCTACTGCGTCGTAGATGCGTTCTTCCAATGCTCTAATGTCTTGCCAATTAGCCATAGTTTTTTATTCGTTAACATACATACACAAAAAGCGCAGAACTCGTATTTGCTACTTGTTCTGCGGTTAGAGGCCTTAGGATTGCCCATCTCAGTCAGTACAAGCAACACAGAGCCTACGCTTAAAAAGTATATAGTTCTCCCATACGAAATGGAAGGGTTATATACCCAACGCAGACATCTATCGTTGCATTGTTTTGAACTGAGTTTTGAAAGTTCCTAAGTTTCTAACCGTCAAAACAAGCGTCAATAAACGCCTTTTATGTCAAATGTATTATCTCCGCAAACGGAAAAAATCCATTTTGGAGAAATACGCTGCAAAGATACGAAAATATTTTGATATATGCAAGTGTTTTTGAAATTTTCTCAAAAATGGCGAAGAAAAATGCAATTTGTCGCGAATCTGGGGAATAAACGCCAATTCTGAAAAATATATCCGCCGACCTTTTGCCCCATAAAAACAGACGCAGCCGAAGCTGCGCTGGTTTGTCGGATTTTTCGTCTGAAACCTGACTATTCCGATTTGTTCGGAAGAATATGACGCATAACCTGCGGCGGGGTTATTTGTTATCTTTATCGGTTTTATTTTCTTCTAATTCCAAAGTAGGTTGCTGATTTTCGAAGAAGCGTTTGGCACTTAATGGAGAAACGACATTTCTGCCGGTTTGAGCTTCCAGTTCCTCACGTGCGACGCGCGCTACCTTGCCGCCACGAGCCGCCACATCCATATTCTCTTGCAGCGATGAGGGGTGTTCGCTACGCGTGATGCTGGTCGTTGATAGTTCGGCTAACATATTCAGCACCAACTCTTCGTTCGTCATATTGTCGCGCAAGTTCTCTTTTTTCAATCCTTTGTATTCCTTATATTCGCGCGCTGTTTTTCCTGCCCATGCTTGATAGATTATGTCAGTCAGTGTGGCATATTCAAGCCCCTCTTTCACTCCGTGCAAATCCCATTGATCAGTAAGATCTTTGCGAATCTCTATACTCTTTAGGCGTTGGTTAATCCAGTTGTCAGAATACCCGAGTCGTTTGTAATCACGCAAGGCTTGTTGGATTCCCAATTCCGGATCTTGCAATTGGTTCAGCCGCTCTTGCCCGACACGCGCCAACCATAACTTAAACGGCTCGGCTTTCTTGGAAGGGATTGATTGAATAAGACGTAGAACTTGCTCTGTATCAGCAACATCCGCAAGCCTCTGCTTGCCGTCAGCAGCCATTAATTTCAACTGGTAACAATTTGTTACCGTTTCATTTCCTTCTTGTAACAACCTGCCCTTTAGTACCTTCCAATACTTGCGTGCAGTCTGGTAATCGGCACTATCTGTTAATACTTGAACAACATCAACAACAGAAAAGAAGTATTTTTCCTTTTCACTATCCCACACGACGCGAATTTTGCTCGCCTCGAATTGTTTTATGATTTCCTCTTGTGCCATTATGAGCTACAACTGACAATTATTTGTTGTTTCAGCGTACAAAGTTACAAAAAAATTTTGAATTATGCAAGAGATTGTACGAAAAATTACGGAAAAAGTCGAAGATTGTGTAAAATGTTGCCAATTGGGCAGCATAATGATTATCGGCACAAAATTTGTTGTACTATGGTAGGATGTTTGCTACGCAAACGTTAAAGAGTTAAAATGGTCGCCTACGCGACGTTAAATAGTTAAACAAAATGAACACTGTACCTGTATTACTGTTAACCGGCTATCTGGGGAGCGGAAAGACTACCCTACTCAACCGGATTCTGAATAACCGTCAAGGCATAAAGTTTGCCGTGATCGTCAATGACATCGGCGAGGTGAACATCGACGCCGACCTGATAGCCAAAGGCGGCGTGGTCGGACAGAAAGACGACAGCCTCGTTGCCCTACAGAACGGCTGTATATGCTGCACACTGAAGATGGATCTCGTGGAGCAACTCAACGAGATCACCTCACAGAAGAAGTTCGACTATATCGTGATCGAGGCATCGGGTATCTGCGAGCCTGCACCTATCGCGCAGACGCTGTGTTCGATCCCACAGATCGTGACGAACTACGCGGGTCATGACCTGCCGCGTCTGGACTGCATCGTGACGGTAGTGGATGCGCTGCGCATGCGCGACGAGTTCGGTTGCGGCGACGCGCTGCAACAGGAGCATATAGGCGAGGACGACATCGAGAAACTCGTGATTGAGCAGATAGAGTTCTGCAACAAGATACTGCTGAACAAAGCATCGGAGATAAGCGAACGCGAACTGGCGCACCTAACCGCCATTATTCGCGCCATCCAGCCAAAGGCGGAGATCATCCCCTGCGACTACGGGAATGTGGACTTCGACAAGATATTGAATACGCGCGCGTTTGACTTCGAAGAGGTAGCCACAAGCGCTGCGTGGGTGCACGAAGTTGAGGCTGTCGGAAATGATCACGACGATGACGACGACCATGACGAACACGACCATCACGAACACGAGCATCACCACCATCATCATGACGATGAGGGCGAGGCGGAGGAGTACGGGATAGGAACATTTGTGTATTTCCGTCGTCGGCCGTTTGATCTGAACAAGTTCGACGAGTTTGTGGCGCGTCACTGGCCGAAAGAAGTGATCCGCGCGAAAGGCATGTGTTACTTCGAGGACGAGTACGACATGTGCTACGTGTTCGAGCAAGCCGGCAAACAGTTCGGATTGAAGCAAGCCGGACAATGGTACGCGACGATGCCGGAGGAAGAGCTGATGCTCATGGCAAAGAACGAACCAGGAATACTGCGCGACTGGGATGAACACTACGGCGACCGAATGCAGAAACTCGTGTTCATCGGGCAGCATCTCGACAAGAAAGCCATCACCGAGCTGCTGGATGCCTGCCTCGTATAACAGAAAAGACCGCGAATGTCGCGGTCTTTTCTGTTATCCTTTATAGGCGTAGTTGACGAGGTCACCGTTGATATACTGGTCGTAAGCCTGCATATCAATGAGTCCGTGACCTGAGAGGTTGAACAGGATCGTCTTCTGTTCGCCTGTCTCGGCGCAGCGTTTTGCTTCGCGGATAGTAGCCGCTATCGCGTGCGCGCTCTCGGGCGCGGGTATAATACCTTCTGTACGCGCGAAGAGCGTAGCAGCCTCGAATGTCTCCAGTTGCGGGATATCCACGCCGGACATCAAACCGTCCTTGAGCAGTTGGCTGACAATCACACCTGCACCGTGATAACGCAATCCGCCTGCGTGGATGTTTGCGGGCTTGAAGTCATGACCGAGTGTGAACATCGGCAACAGCGGCGTGTAGCCGGCACTGTCGCCAAAGTCGTAGCGGAACTCGCCGCGTGTGAGTTTAGGACAACACTCCGGCTCCGCTGCAATGAACCGCGTATGCCTACCGTCCAAGAGGTTATGCCGCATAAACGGAAACGCTATACCGCCGAAATTACTACCACCGCCAAAGCATGCGATCACCACATCAGGATACTCACCCGTCTTAGCCATCTGTTTCTCAGCTTCCAAGCCGATGATCGACTGATGGAGTGCTACATGGTTGAGCACGGAGCCAAGCGTATATTTGCAGTTCGGCGTGGTGGTAGCCAGTTCGATAGCCTCGGAGATAGCCGTGCCGAGCGATCCCGGATGATTCGGTTCGCGAGTGATAATATCCTTACCGGCACGTGTGGACATCGACGGCGAACCCTCTACCGTGGCACCAAACGTGCGCATGATACTTGAACGATAGGGCTTCTGCTGCATCGACACTTTCACCTGATAGACCGCGCACTCCAGCCCGAAGACCTTAGCCGCATAACTGAGCGCAGCGCCCCACTGACCGGCACCGGTCTCAGTGGTGACATTCGTCACGCCTTCCTCTTTGCAGTAGTAGCACTGAGGAATAGCCGAATTGAGTTTGTGCGAACCGAGCGGGCTCGCGCTCTCGTTCTTGAAGTAGATATGCGCCGGCGTGCCGAGGGCTTGCTCCAGACCATACGCACGCACCAGAGGCGTGGCGCGATAGTACTTGTACATCTCAAGCACCGGTGCGGGTATATCTATCCATGCGTGCTCGGTATCGAGTTCTTGTTTCGAACACTCGCGGGCAAAGATATGCGAGAGGTCATCTACGCCCACCGGCTCCCGGGTCGCGGGATTAAGCGGCGGAAGAGGCTTGGTAGGCATATCTGCCTGGATGTTGTACCACTGTGTCGGGAGCTCCGACTCGTCTAACAGAAAGCGTTTTTGCATTTTAAATATTCACAGATTAATCAGATTAAACAGATGGCGATGGATTACTTACCGATAAGCCAGCCGTAGTTCTCCTTGGTGGTCATCTTGATCCAAGCCACACCGGCTGAGCCGTTGATAACGAGGAAGAAGATGAAAAGCACGATCGAGAATACGTTGTGCAAAAGGATGAACAATCCTATTCCGGCAACACTATAAATGATCCAGTAGATCCACGCATCGTTCTTGCGATAGATCAACCAGTAGTTGGCAAGGAACGAGGAGGATATCATCAAGCCGTTGAGCAGTTTGATGGCAATATTCTCCGTCAAGCCTTCCTTGTTGAATGCCAATGATGCCATGACATAGTCGCCGACCGTGATAGCCACGAATAGAGCTATCGTCAACCAGAAACGCGGTGTATCCAGGAACTTCGTCTCGAAGCTGGCACCTCCGTCACCTTTCGAACGACTCCACTTGTAGATAGACATCATCTGGAAAGGAATGAATACAAAGAAATACAGGAACGTGCTGTCGATCTGTCCCTGCAACAGGAATTGTATGCCCAGCAAAACGGACATCACGATGCCTGCAAAGAATCCCGTGAAGTTCTGCGGATCGCGGATCGTCAGGATATACGCCACGCCCACGATGCTGGCAGGGATACCTACGCACCAAGCCGCGTCACTGAAGTGCAACAGCTCGTACTCAAACAATGCCTGAGCACCCCAAAGCAGAAGCATCAAAGCTCCGTAGATACCGATAGAGATAAGAAGATTGCGGCCTAATGCAAGCCAAAGATTAGAATTTTTCATGATATTAGTGTGTTAATTTATGTATAAACTGTTGTTCCAATTCTTCTATATTGCTGATATCCGGCAGCAGCGGTCGGATGTTCATCACCCGTTGCCTCACGCTCTGTACGGCGTGTTTTTGGAGCTTGGCAGCACTTGGCGTGATCGCTTGCTCCAAGGCATCGAGATCCACATCGTATAGCAACGTGCCATGCACAATCGTGGCGTTTGGCAGCGCATAGCAGGCATTGCCGCTGACCTTTCGTCCGTCCACGAGTATGTCGTTGTGCGCCGTGGTGACAGCATTCAGTCCCAGTGAGCGCAGCACCTCTGCCATCTGCGTCAGAAACCGCTCAAACACCGCTTCGCTATGCGTGTCAGGCGATATGAAGCTGAGCATCAGATTACCTCGGTCGGCATAGACGCATCCTCCCCCGCTCTTTCGCTGTACTACCTTAATATCGCGCACGCGACAATAGTCGATGTTCACCTCGGCTTGCATATCCTGATGTCTGCCGTAGATGACTGTTGGCTCCACTACCCAACAAAAGAACAGCTCTTCCTGAACATCTTGCGCCAAGCGTATCTCTTGATCAAGATACCATTGCAGCGGCTGACCTGTAGGTAGTACGACGTGCTTCATCGGTTTAATCCGCCATGTATGGCGGATGCTGTATTACTTATCGGTGGCATCCAAGAGGATGAACGCCGCCCAGAATCGCGGATGAGCAAACGGGAACTTCTTCGCCTTGTTAGCCGCCTTGACTTGCGACTGACGCAGGAATTTCAGTTTGCGTGCCTGTGTCTCCTCGCTATCCTCTTCTTCAATAGGCTCGGGCTTGAAGCCACGCAGGTCATACTGTGCCGTGCGCAGCGCCTCACGCGGTGTGAGTCCTTCGTTGAGATGCTGGTAGAACGCCTTCATCATCTTCTCCGTAGCCTCATCGTTCACCGGCCAGAGCGACATGATCAACGCATGTACACCGGCTTTCTTGAAACCACGTTGCAGACCTGCTACGCCATCGGATGTGATAGCACCAAGGGCTGTCTCGCAGGCAGAAAGAACCGTCAGTTGGTTGCCGCTGAGATTCAGCCCTGCAATCTCCTGTGCGGTCAGAATGCCATCCTCACGCGACGGCTCAACATCTTCGCCCTTCCATGCGTTCTCCGAATTAGCGAGCAACATACCTGTTCGTTGCATGGCATTCGCCTCGGTTACATCGGAGAGACAGAAGCCGTGGGTAGCGATATGCATGAGCTCCGGCGCATGACCGGTCATGCTCTTGAAGCGCTCCTCGGAGGCATCCATGGCGGTGAACATATTCTTTGCTCCGATCTGTGCGGCGATGGACTGCACCTCGCTCAGAGTACCCGGCAGGTACTGAATAGCGCCACGTGCATTGTCGGGGTTATAGTACACACCTCCGTAGAGCACCGCTTCACGCAGACGCGCTTTTTCCAACTTGAATGCTTCGGTATTGCGGAAGCAGAGCTCACGCGTTGAGGAGAGGCGGAACAGGTTATACACATCCGCCATAGTCGGCATCACGGTATCCGTAGAGAGTTGCTTGGCACCGGTGTATTGGGCTGTATAAGGCAGGTACTCGATAGCCAGCTGATAGAGAGGTCCATCGGGTGCGAAATACACCTTGTCGGTCGGTTTGATTTGACCGACGCGGATGATATTGTTCCAGATCGTATCGGAGAGTTGGGTGTTCAGATAGGTGCGTGCACGCAGTTCGACGAACTCCTGTAAGTAATCTCTGCCCGGGATCTGCACCATCTTCGGAGCAGTCCATTCGGGACGAAGGATAAGTGCAACCATCTCGCCGTTGTTCTTCTTGCTCTTGTCTTGCATGAACTCGATTGCCACCTCGCCTTTCTTCAGCGCTTTGCGTACATCGGCGGTCTTAATACGCAGACGATCCATAAACGATCCGTACTCGTGGCAGCGGATCATCACCTGTTGCTCCAGGTCGTTGATCTCCGCCTGACGGATACGTATCGAGTCATCGCTGCGACGCTTGGGCGGCAGTTGCATATACTGCTGCAAGGCGATCTGCTGCTTGCGGAGTTGCTTATAACTACTGATGAGTGCCGTGTCCCCACTCTGCTCTACGTACCGTGCGAACTCGATGGACGATGACAGCAACAGACCTTTGTCGATCAGGTTGGCATCGTACATCAGCGTCGTAGCAAACGGCGAGTCGGCATGCAAGGCGGCAGGGATAATATTGTTGAAGTGGAATCGCAGGCTGCTGTAATACTCGGCACGCGCACGTTCGGTCAATGACGGGAAGATCTGGTTGACACGTGCAGCGACGATATCCACAATCTCGCGTTTCACCTTCAGCGACTGCTCATAGTTATCCATCTTGCGATAGAGAGCTGCGAGGTGACCGAGCGCCACAGGGAAGTCGCGGTTGTATATACCCACCGAGTCGCGGAACGTCTTGACGATCTGCTCCGCTTGTGGCAAAGCCTCCTCATAGCGTCCGGCATCGGCAAGGACGTTGGTGATGTTAAACTCCAGAATAAGCGACGCCTCCAGGTCTGCACGCTGCATGACCTTGACAGCCTCGGTATAGAGCGCCAATGCCGAGTCCAGCGGATTGCTGATGGCTGACGGCTTATCGTCGATCGCCAAGTGATGGTAGTCAGCAGCCAGGTTGCCTAATGCCAACGCATACTCGCGATGCTCCTTGCCGTAGGTCTTTTCCGCTATCTCTACTGCATGTTGGTGATAAGGCAACGCCTCTGCTACCCTGCCCGACTCGCGGTAATAGTTACCCAGACGCTGACCGAGATCATTGTAGTTGAACGAGTTCTCGCCGTAGAACTTCTTGTAGAGCGGCAGCACCTCTTTCGTCACCTCGATAGCATCATCGTAGTTCTCGATGGCAGCATAGAAGTATGAAAGCGCCGCCATACGGATGGCGAGGTTCGGGGATTCAGGAGCAACCTGTTTCGTACGTTTGACGACCTCGTACATGATCTCTATCGCCTTGCCGTAATCGCCGCGGTAGGAGTAGTTGTACGCCTGTGAGTTCATCACCTCCAGCGTGGCGTTATCCGTAGGCTTGAGCGAATCGTTGGCAATCGCTACAGCATGATCCAGATAACGCTTCGCCTCATCGTTGCGTTTGGCGACATCAAGGCAGTAGCCGAGATTAGAAAGCGCGTGCACATAGGAGTGAACGTACATCTTATCCTGACGTTCCAGCACATCCACCGCCTTATGCGCATACTCGATCGCTTTGTCCAGCTTACGCAACGCATAGTAGCAGTACATCTGGTTGGTATAGACATCGTACAGGTCGGCATAGTTCGGCGACACAGAGTCCGTGATCAGCTGTATCAGACTGTCACCTACGGCAATAGCCTGCTTCACATCACCGGACTGCAGGTACGACGATGCGAGGTACGTCACCGAACGCAGATACGCCGTCGAGCGACGACCTAACAGACGCTTGCGCCAACCGGCTGCTTCACGGAAGCAACGTTGTGCCTCGGTGAACTGACCTTTGCTGTAAAGCACGGTGCCAAGCGAGTCTTGCTGTGCGGCTGCACGGTGCATACTCAACGAGTCATTTCCGACTTCCGGCGTCTGTGCCATGAGGGCGAGACTCGTCATACTCAATAGTACGGATAAGATTAACGGCTTCATATTCATACTTTTTTTCGATTTGTTCAGTTATTATTTGCCGGCTCATCAGGAGATACCGGCTTGGGTTTCTTGAAGAACAACAGACATGTCAGGTAGTTGATACATCCGGCGATGAAGATAACCAGCAGACTGATCAGATCATCACGCCACGATGACAGCCAACTGAGCATCAGCGGCAACAGAGCGAACTGTATAACCAGATTGATCGCACGCGCCAGCAAGAACCCTCCGGCATTCTTCCGGTTAGGACGTGTGCCGAACGTGTACCAGTTGGAGAACACGTAGTTCGGTATCATCTCCAACACATACCCAATTCCGAACGCGACGTAATAAAGCGCCACGCCTTTTCCCGGTTCGTTCAATGCCCACAACGCAGCCATAAAGAACCACGTCTGCACCACAGCACCGGTCGTTCCGACGATCAGGAAACGTACAGCACTGCGGATCTTCTCCGGAAGATATGAGGTGGGCAGTTTCATTTGGTTAAGCTGTTAAATTGTTAAGCAGTTAAGCTGTTAACCAGTTCTTCCATGGCCTGCGGCAATCCGTTGACGTCACGACCGCCGGCAGTAGCCATCCACGGCTGACCACCGCCACCGCCTTGAATGAGCTTGGCGGCAGACTTGATCATCGCACCGGCATTCTTGCCTTCGTCCACCAACGGCTGCGAGAGGAACACGGCTATCGTCGGTTTGCTATCGAACTGCGTGGCAGCTACTACAGCGAACTTGACATCCGTGAACTTACCGCGCAGCAGAGGCATCACGCCGCGAAGCATCTCGGGGTTATGCTCGCCTTCCAGACGAACGAGTTTGATGTCACCGAAGTCCTCGGCACGGCTGATGAGTTCGTCACGGTAGCGCTCGATCTTCTCTGCCATGAAGTTCTCGATCTGCTTCTTCAATCCGGCATTCTCGTCGATGAACTTATGGATAGCTGCCGTCAGATCCGGCGCGTTGTTGAACAATGCTTTCAATCCGTTGAGCATATCTTGTGCGCCATAGTAGAGTTCATCCGCCTTGGCGGCTGTGACAGCCTCTATACGACGGATACCGGCTGCAACAGAGGTCTCCATGACAATGCGCACCGCACCTATACGACCTGTTGACGAGACATGGCATCCGCCGCAGAGCTCTATACTCGGGCCATACTTGATGACACGCACGTCATCGCCGTACTTCTCGCCGAACAGCGCCATTGCGCCCATCTCTTTCGCCTTGGCGATAGGTGTGTGGCGGCTCTCTTCAAGATGCAAGTCCTGACGGATGAGTTGGTTGGCAAGAATCTCCACCTTACGCAGTTCTTCAGGCGACACTTTCTGGAAGTGGCTAAAGTCAAAGCGCAACGACTCGGGCGATACGTACGATCCCTTCTGCTCCACGTGCTCGCCGAGCACCTGACGCAACGCGTAGTGGATAATATGCGTAGCCGAGTGGTTGCAAGCAATAGCCTGACGACGCTCGGCATCGACTTTGGCTATGAGCTTTTGACCATTGGCTATCAGCTGCTCCGGCAACTCGGTCATGATATGTACCGGCAGTCCATTCTCACGCTTTGTATCCAAAATATCAAATGACAAATCACCAATTACCAATTTTCCTGTATCTCCTACCTCACCGCCCATCTCGGCGTAGAACGGCGTCTTGCTGAGTACGACTTGATAGAACGTTTTGCCTTTCTGACTTACTTGACGGTAACGGAGAATCTGCGTCTCTACTTCCAGCTCGTCATAGCCGACGAACTCTGTGTCGCCCTCGCGAAGAACATTCCAGTCACCCAGATCTTGTTTGTTGGCTGAACGTCCCATCTCTTTCTGGTGCTCCAGAGCGCGGTTATACTCCTCCTCGTTGGTGGTGAATCCATTCTCACGAAGAATCAGTTCGGTCAAGTCAAGCGGGAAGCCGTAGGTATCTTTGAGCGTAAACACATCCACACCGCTGATCTCTGTCTTCTTGGCATTACGCGCATCCGCCATCAGTTTGTCGAGCAGTGTGATACCTTTGTCCAGCGTGCGCAAAAACGCCTCTTCCTCGCTCTTGATGACCGGCGTTATCTGTGCCTGCTGCTTAACGAGTTCGGGATACGCTTTGCCCATATCCTCAATCAGTTGCGGCACGAGTTTGTACAGGAACGCTTCACGCATGCTGAGGAACGTGTAACCATAGCGCACCGCGCGACGCAAGATTCGGCGGATCACATAGCCGGCTTTCTCGTTGCTCGGTAACTGCCCGTCGGTAATGGCGAAAGCAATCGTACGTATATGATCGGCTATCACGCGCATGGCGATGTCGGTCTTCTCCTCCACCCCATACTTGCAGCCACAGAGTTCGCCGATCTTAGCGAGCATCGGTTGGAACACATCGGTATCGTAGTTCGACTGCTTGCCTTGGATCGTGCGCACCAGGCGCTCGAAGCCCATGCCGGTGTCAATCACTTTCTTTGCCAACGGCTCAAGACTGCCGTCAGCCTTGCGGTTGAACTGCATGAACACGATGTTCCATATCTCGATGACCTGCGGATGGTCTTTGTTCACCAGTTCGCGTCCGGGCACTTTGGCTTTCTCCTCTTCCGAGCGGCTATCGACGTGGATCTCCGAGCAAGGGCCACAAGGGCCTGTATCGCCCATCTCCCAGAAGTTGTCGTGTTTGTTGCCATTGAGGATATGATCGGCAGGCAGGTGTTTTGCCCAAACAGCAGCCGCTTCATCATCACGACCAAGACCTTCTTCCTTGCTGCCCTCAAAAACGGTAGCATAGAGGTTCTTCGGGTCGATCTTCAGCACATCAACGATATACTCCCACGCAAAGTCGATAGCGCCTTCTTTGAAATAGTCGCCAAACGACCAGTTACCGAGCATCTCGAACATCGTGTGGTGGTAGGTATCGTGACCAACCTCCTCGAGGTCATTGTGTTTGCCACTCACGCGCAGACACTTCTGGCTGTCTGCCACGCGAGGATATTTGATCGGGTCATTGCCGAGGATGATACCTTTCCACGGGTTCATTCCGGCGTTAGTGAACATCAGTGTCGGGTCATCCTTGATGACCATCGGGGCAGAGGGTACAACCTGGTGACCCTTGCTTGCCATAAAATCCAAAAACGATTTGCGTATTTCGTTTGCTTTCATATCTTGTATTAATTATTTGCTTTATAACCTGTACTTTTGGGTTCGGAGAGCGAGCGTATCTCTCGTCCGTTCTCCGGCTCTTGCGGCTCGGGAATCGGCAGCGGGTTAGCGTTGATCTCCTTGTTCATTGCGCGTTGCTTCAGGATATCAATTGCCATCATCAGCGCATTGCTGAAGCTCTGCGGCGAGGCTTGGTTCTTGCCTGCGAGGTCGTACGCCACGCCGTGGTCAGGCGATGTGCGGACGATGTTCAGCCCGGCAGTGAAGTTCACGCCGTTCATATCCATCGACTTGAACGGTATCAGTCCCTGATCGTGATACATAGCCAGAATCGCATCGAAATGTGCGAAATGTCCGCTACCGAAGAAGCCGTCTGCGGAGTACGGTCCGAAGGTCAATATGCCTTGTTTGTTTGCTTGCTCGATGGCAGGCTTGATAACATCACGTTCCTCCTCGCCTATCAGCCCGCCGTCACCGGCATGCGGATTGAGAGCCAACACGGCTATACGCGGCTGACGGATGGTGAAGTCGTTCTTCAGCGCTTCGTTCAGCACGGTGAGCTTGCGGATGATACGGTCGGCAGTGATGTTCTCCGACACCTTTTGCACCGGCACATGATTGCATACCAGCGCCACTTTCAATGCATCTGACGCCATCATCATCAGCGATTCGCTCTTTGCCCCGAACAGATGGCTCAAGTACTCTGTATGCCCGCTATAGCGGAACTCATCGGATTGGATGTTCGCCTTGTTGATCGGCGCAGTGACGAGCGCGTGCACATATCCCTGCTGCAGATCAGCGCACGCACGTTTGAGGGCTGCAAGCGATGCTTTGCCGGCTTCCGGCGTGCTCTTGCCTATCTCCAGCGGCGTGTCGTCCGGATAGCAGGTAATCACGTTCACCTTGCCCTCTTGCACCTTGCGGGCATCCGATATGATCACACCCTGCGGGGTGCGGTACTCCTCATCCAGCAGTTGCGCATGCTGCTTGGCGATAGCCACGTTGCCGTACAACACAGGCGTGCAGATCTCCAAGATATGCGGATGGAAGATCGTCTTCAGTATAATCTCGTAACTAACGCCGTTAATATCTCCGGCGGTGATAGCAATAATCGGTTTCATCAGTTCATTTACCATTTAGTCATTTACCATTTTTCGGTATGTATCTTGTTGTATAATAATTTCTCCAAGTCGTAGTTCTTACGTTCCTCGTTTTTGTAGCCGAGGGAAATGACGCACAGCACAGCATAGTTCTCGGGTATTCCGGTCAGTTCTCTGACCATCTGCTCCGATTCGTCTCTACCAAACACATGACACCAGCAAGCGCCTAATCCCTGCTCCTCGGCGGCCAAAAGGATATGCTCCGCAGCTATCGCACCATCACATTGCCAGGTATCGGTCAGCGAACTATCTACTGCTATAACAATCCCCGCCATCGCCGTATCGAACATCTGGCTGCCGTAGGTCTTGCAGCCGGATAGTTGCCGTAGCACCTTCTCATCCGTCACCACAACAAACTCCCACGGGTTCAATCGTTTGCCGGAAGGTGACATCAGTGCGCATTGCAGCAGATAGTCGATTTTCTCACGCTCAACAGGCCGGTTCGCATACCGCCGGATTGAACGTCTGTGTTGGCATAATGTTCTAAAGTCTTCCATGTATTCGTATAGTGTTTCCGTGCGTGCGCGCACATTTCGCTACAAAATTACAAAAAAAAACTGACAGTTCAAAATATTTTGTCAGATTTTTTTTATATTTCTGCGTTTTGCAACGCTGATGATAGATTTTGCCTGTCTTACGAAGTAAATCTTATAATTTTGCAAAATAATTTGCATTTGTGGGATTTATTTTGTATCTTTGCAGCATGAAGTACCTTATAGTCGGATTAGGAAATATAGGTGATGAGTATGCCAACACACGGCATAACATCGGATTTATGGCGATTGACAACTTCGCTGCGAAGCACGATGTCGTGTGGGCAGACAAGCGTTACGGGTTCATCGGCAAGTGCCGCGTGAAGAACGCTGAGCTTGTGCTGCTCAAGCCCTCAACATACATGAACCTGAGCGGCAACGCCGTGCGGTATTGGCTCAGTGAGGAGAAGATCCCCGTGGAGAACATGCTCGTCATTGTCGATGATCTGAACCTGCCCTTTGGCACAATCCGGATGCGCAAGCAAGGCAGCGATGGCGGTCATAACGGATTGAAACATATCCAACAGGTGCTCGGCACGCCGAACTACTGTCGCGTGCGTGTGGGTATAGGCAATGAGTTCACCCGTGGCGCACAGATCAACTTCGTGTTGGGCGAGTGGACAGCCGAGGAGAAAGAGCAATTGAAAGACCGTCTTGACCGGATAGCGGAGATGATACCGTCGTTCTGTCTGCAAGGAGCAGATAGGACGATGAATCAGTACAATTAGGAGTTAAGGAGTTAAGGAGTTATGGCTGAAGTGAGAGTAGACAAGTTTTTGTGGGCGATGCGCATCTACAAGACGCGCACGATAGCTGCGGATGCCTGCAAGAACGGCCGCATCAAACTGAACGGGATCGAGGTCAAGCCCTCGCGGAGTTTTCATGCAGGTGATGTGTTCACCGTGCGCAAAGGGGCGATCACCTACACCTACCGTATTCTGCAACTCTGCGAGCACCGCTTAGGCGCAAAGCTCGTGCCGGACTATCTGCGTGACGAGACGCCGCAAGAGCAGCTCGAGCTCCTCGAACTTGCCCGCATGGCGGGTAACGGCAACCGCGACAGAGGAACAGGCCGTCCCACAAAGAAAGACCGCCGAGAGATTGAATCGTTCATCAGTGCTGATTACGATTACGATCTTGACTCGCTGGATGACGATGACGATGAAGACTGATTACTGATTGCTGACGACGGGCTGCTGGTTCTTGCGCAGCAAGATAGTGATCAGCACAACCAAAGCGAGCAGCATCGGATAATACAGATACGGCACGATACTGAGTGCGCTGATTCCCGCCAACCCGCTGGCCATGAGCAGTTGTGCCCCGTAAGGCAACAGTCCTTGCACGGCACAACTTGTTGTATCCAGCAGGCTTGCACTGCGGCGCGGATCGATATCGAACTGCTCGGCGATACGTCGAGCCATACTGCCCACAGAGAGGATAGCGACGGTATTGTTGGCTGTACATATATTCGCGAACGCAACCAAAGCGCAAATACTCAGTTCTGCACCTCGGCGGGACTGCACGTGGCGCGTGATGCTGTTCATGATGTAATCCAAGCCGCCATTGTAACTGATCACGGCAAAGATACCCCCCGCCATCATCGATATCAGGATCAGTTCGCTCATGCCCATCACTCCCTGCAGCGTGCTCTGGATCCAAGTCATCAGATCAAAACTGCCGTCAAGCAAGCCGGTTACGCAGGTGAGGATATTGCCTATCGTCAACACAATCAGCACATTCACTCCCGCCGCGGCACAAATGATCACCGCCAAGTACGGCAGCACTTTCCACCAAGCGGCATTCTGCTCGGCAGTCTGCGCTGTGAACGAGCTGCCCAGCAGCAGATACATCACGCACACGATGACGGCTATAGGCAAAGCCATCCTCAGGTTGAAGCGGAACTTGTCACTCAACCTGCAACCTTGCGATTGCGTAGAGACGATGGTCGTATCGCTGATGAACGACAGGTTGTCACCAAAGAACGCACCGCCCACCACAGCGGCAACAACCAGCGGAACGCTCATCTGAGTGTGTTCCGCCACACCGGTAGCAATAGGCATCAGGGCAATGATCGTTCCCACACTCGTTCCCATGCACAGCGATGTCAGGCACGCCGCGATGAACAATCCCGCCAACGCAAACCGCGCCGGTAAGAACTGCAAGGTCAGATTAACCGTCGCATCCGCAGCGCCCATCTCCCGTGCACTGGCGGCAAACGCTCCGGCTAACATAAAGATCCACACCATCAGCAGCAGATCTCGGCTGCCTGCGCCCTGTGAGAAGATCGCCACGCGCTCCGTGAACTTCATGCCCCGAAGCGAGATGACGGCAACCATAGCGGTGAGCACAAAGATCATCAGCAACGGCGCGTTACTCACTCCGCCGGAGTATATCGACAACACGACAAGCAGCGCAACCATGGTTGCTATGGGACTCAATGCTATCAGACCTCGTTTCATCGTTTCGTCTTATTGTATTGTGTTGGCAAAATACCGGCAATACGGCTGCAAGCCGCACTGCGCACATTTGGGTTTGCGCGCTTGGCAGACATAGCGTCCGTGCAGCAACAGCCAGTGGTGCGCCTTCGGGATAACGGATTCCGGAATATATTTGACCAAAGTCTTCTCTGTTTGCAGGGGAGACTTGCTTTTTGTTGTCAACCCTATCCTCTCAGCTACGCGGAAGATATGCGTATCGACCGCCATTGTCGGTTGCTGCCAGATGACTGCACATACCACGTTTGCCGTCTTGCGCCCTACGCCCAGGAGCGTTTGCAAATCGTCGATATTGTCGGGCACCTCGCCGTGATAGACATGCGTGAGCCGCTCGGCTGTGGCTTTCAGGTGTTCGGCTTTGGCATTCGGGTAACTGACCGAGCGGATATATTCGTATATCTGCTCCACTGTAGCCTGCGCCATCGCCTCGGGTGTAGGGTATGCAGCAAACAGTGCCGGAGTGACCATATTCACGCGTTTGTCGGTGCATTGCGCCGAGAGCACAACAGCCACCAGCAACTGAAAAGGGTTTGCGAAGTGCAATTCCGATTCCGCCACGGGCATATTCTGCGCGAACCACGCGAGGCACAACTCATATCGTTGCTTAGTCGTCATCGTTACTCTTCGCGCATTTCCTCCGCCTCAAGGTCGGCTTGTTTGTAGTAGGTTTTGCTCAGGTATTGCAGCAGACTGGTAGCTTGCTGTTGTACCTCTTGGGTCTCGGCGCTGATAGGTCGTTTCTGCAGCCGGAGCATCATGATCTGATACAGCAGCACCAGGCAGGCTTCAATGTTCGACATCGTCGGTCGGTCAGTGCGCGCCTTCAGCAGGTTCAGCGCCGGTGTGATACGGATCATCGCAGCGCGGTAGGTTGCCTCTTGCGTGAGGATATCGTCGCTGAGCATCTCCAACTCCTTGAGTGCGATCTGCGCGAGCTGGATATGCCCGCCATCCATAACATCGTCAGCGTGCATCATCCTCAGGATATCCGCCAACTCTTCATTGCCTTCCGCCATCTCGGGGAAAGCACGCAGATAATCCTCCAACTGCCACAGGTAGAGGATATATTCTGCAATATTCTCTCGTTTGTTTTTCATTACTTCTGGAATTGTCCTACCCAGCGGTACGTCAGTCGCACCAGCCAGTCGGGTGTGTGTTTCAACAGCGGTGTACTCAGGTGATTTAGCACGCCAGGCATATCGGCTTTCTTGCCTTGGAACATCCGCTTCAGCGCACGTTTGACAAGTTTCTCCGGCGGAATACTTACTGTCAGATTCACAGCGAGTTTTCGCAGGTTCGGTGCCAATCCGAACAATGCCGTATCCACTGCACCGGGAGTCATGACGGTGATGTTCACGCCCTGCGGATATAGTTCGTACCAGAGGGATTTGCTGAAGTTGTAGATGAACGCCTTCGTGGCGTTGTAGGTCTGGATGCCCGGGTACGCCATCCACGCCGACATCGACGACATATTCAGTATATACCCTTTCCGGCGCGGTCTGCCGAGCACGCGTTCTTGTTTCTGCTCGTCGGTCAGTTCGCGTTTGACCATGTCTTCCGCAAACAGCCGTGTGAGTTTGGCTACCGTCACCACATGCAGGTTGAGCATCAACTCAAACCGACGCATATTGGTGTCAGTCAGCGGGTTAAAGAAGAACACACCGGCGTTGTTGATGAGTATATCCACGTCAATCTTGTTGTCCACGCAGTACTGATGCAGTTGTTCGGCTGCATCCTGTTTGCTCAGGTCGGCATAGAGCGGCATCGCTTGCACACCGTAGGTCTGCGCCAACTGCTTGGCTACTTCGATCTGCTCTTGTTCTTGGTTACTGACCAACAGCAGATCAATATGGTAATCGCGTGCGAGGGCGGTAGCGTATTGCAGCCCTATCCCCGATGATGCGCCTGTTACTAATGCTAACATATATATCTTTTAGTCTTTATTCTTTCAGCGAAGCGGTCTTTACTCTTTCAGCGCAGCGGTCTTACAACACCGCCAGCACAGCGATGGCAAGTGTTGTGAACATCAGCACCGGCATTTGTTTATCCAAATCATGACCATCGTGGCGGAAGATATACCACACATGCCACACGATGATCGGCATTGCGCACAGCACCCACCATTTCTGCAGATACAGCATCAATCCGAAACATACAGCCAGCAGCAGCGCGTGATAGATCTTCCCTCCGGTCTTTCCCAACCGCGCAGCCATCGTCCGTTTGCCATGCTTGAGGTCGTTGTCGATGTCGCGGACATTATTCAGGTTCAGCACACCTACGTTCGGCATCGCTATCGCCACGGCTGCAAGTACGACTTCCGCTGTAAGCGTCTTCGTCTGCAGGTAATAACTGCCCATGGTGCTCAGCAGCCCGAAGAACAGAAACACGCCCAGATCGCCCAAGCCTTTGTAGCCGTAACTGTGTTTGCCCAGGGTGTACGTCATCGCGCCGATGATCGCCAGCGCGCCCAGCCCGAGGAAGACTATTGCCGGCACGCACAGAAACGTGTCAAACGCCGTCAGCACCAGCGCCCCGCCGAACACTATACTTAGGAAGATAAATCCGACGATCATCTTCTTCATCTCCTCCACGGTGATTGTTCCCGCTTGCATCCCGTACGCTGCCCTGCCCTGCTGCTCGCTGTCTGTGCCTTTGAGCGCGTCGCCGAGCTCGTTCGACAGGTTACTCAGTATCTGCAAACTCAGCGTCGTCAGTATAGCCCACGCAAATACATACCAGTCTATCGGCCACGCTGCCGGATCGCCGCAAGCCGCACGCAGCGGTGCCAGCGCCAATCCCGTGCCGAGAATAATTCCCGACACCGATAGCGGCAATGTCCTCAACCGTAATGATGGTATATATTTGTTCATTGTTTTTCGATTGCGCGTTTGTTCCTGTTCTTTGTTTTATGTGCGTTGTGCGTACATATTTGTTTTATATGCCTTTTAGCAAACGCGGCGGCAAAGATACGAAAAATATTTGACATTTGCAAGCTTTTCGCGCATTTTAGCAAAAAAATCATATTTTTCTGCATGTTTATTCAAGAAACACTTGCATATTTCAAATAAAATTAGTATCTTTGCAAACGATTTTGCATACCCGCCTGTGACGGAAACGGCTAAAGGCGGAATATAAACAATCGTCCAGTCTCCATATTTATCCGCATTTTGATGCAAATTTGCACTAAATTACGGTCTAAAAGCCACTACTCATCCTCCCCGCACCATTCGCCTACAGGGTTACGACTCTTTCACTCGTTTCGCCCATTTAAACAGGTACACGATCAAAATGATTTCCGCGATGCTGCTTGTCAAACTATACGCAACACGGATTACTGTGCTTCCGGCTGCTCCGCTTAGCATCATCAAGTGTAGCGGGGTATATAGTATGCTTAACGCAGCATAACAGACAGCTAACCACAACATTGTTTTATGCTTGTAGTACATTGCCAACACGATCACCGCCGCGCCGATCAGCACGGCTGTTGCTATCGTAAAGGTGATGTATAACGGCATCGGCACAAGGTTCCTCTGCATGAACTGTCCTATCAGCGCCAACGCTTGCCACACTAAGCCCGTTACGCCATAGCACACAAACAGAATCCCGCCGTATTGTGCCGTTTTGTTGTCTTTGTCGTTTTGCCAAACGCGAAGCCCGGACATCAACCAGGCAACTAACATCATGCTATATATCAGCACGTTGCCCACCTGATAGCCCTTCTGAATTGTGCTGAGACCGATATTTGTAGCTTTTGCCAATGTCGGTATCGAGCTTCCGCACATAGCGTACGCAATGTACGCAAAAATCGCAACAATAATTGTCACAATCCACGGTCGTAAAGATTTTGTTTCCATAATGTAGATATTTAAGGTTATATATTTGAATCCAAAACTCCGCAAAGTTACTAAAATTAAATGATATATGCAAATTTTTGGGCAACAAACTAAAAGATTTGCGCATTTTTGTTAAAAGATTTGGCTGTACTTAATTAAACGAGCCGTTCACAATCCGTTCATTGTCCGTTTACTGTCCGTTTACGAGCAATTTACGAGCAATTTACGAGCAATTTACCTACCCTCACCATATGATATCCATAACATATCCATAAGATAACCATAAGATAACGCCCCTATTTTTCGATTTCTCACCTTATACTATATAATATATATATTATATACTTTTTGTTCGATTTTTCGCTTTTTTATGACTAATACATTCAAATTCTTTCCTCTCACTCAAAAGGGTTAATTTCGGTTTTTGTTTTATTCTGTGAGCACTAAGTATTTTTTTTTCAATAAAAATGAAAAAACATTTGCAAATATCAAAAAATTTTCGTAACTTTGTATGCTTAATTGTGGCATAATGGATAAACAGATATTTTTCTTAGGCATCGGAGGCATCGGAATGAGTGCCTTAGCACGGTATTACAAGCATGAAGGCTATACCGTGGCAGGCTACGACCGCACCCCCTCAGACCTGACGCGGGCTTTAGAGAGCGAGGGAATCTGCGTGTTCTACGATGACAACGCCAAACTGATACCGTTTGCAGCAGAAGGGCTGGAGGTTGTTTGGACGCCGGCTGTGCCCAAAGATACGGCAGTATATCAATATCTGGCTACTCATGGCGCACATATTCGCAAGCGCGCAGAAGCGCTCGGGCATATTACCTCACTCAAGAAACCGCTATGCGTCGCCGGCACGCACGGAAAGACTACCACAAGCACCATCCTCGCGCACTTAATGGCTAATGACGAAAGAGGCGATGGAGTGAATGCCTTCCTCGGAGGAATAAGCGAGAACTACAAGACCAACCTGCTATTGGACAGCAAGAGCGAATTTGTTGTGGTTGAGGCGGATGAGTTCGACAGGAGTTTTCATCACTTGCGCCCCTACATGACGGTTGTGACAAGCGTCGATCCCGACCATCTGGATATATACGGCACGCCGCAGGCATATCGCGAGAGTTTTGAGCATTACTGCTCGCTGGTATCAAACACCATATTACTCAAGTACGGCCTTCAAGACAAGCTGCATATTCAGAGTCAGGCGCGCTTGCTCACCTACTCTGCCGAGGATACACGGGCGGACTTCTATGCCTCGAACATCATCACGGCAAACGAGACCATAACATTCGACCTGCACCATCCGGGCGGAGTGATCAAGGATATACAATTAGGCGTACCGGTCTGGGTGAACATTGAGAACAGCGTCGCAGCAGCAGCTATCGCCCTGTTGAACGGCGTGACAGAGACTGACGTGCGCACAGGCTTGGCTACTTTTCGTGGTGTACACCGGCGATTCAACATCCATGTACAGACGCCGCAGATAGCCTACATCGACGACTACGCCCACCATCCGCAAGAGATAGCCGCATCAATCGCTTCGGTTAGGAAGATCTATCCCGACCGGCACTTGCTTGGCATCTTTCAGCCGCACCTATACACCCGCACACGCGACTTCGCGGATGAGTTTGCAGAAGTGCTGTCAACATTAGACGAAGTTATTCTGCTGCCAATCTATCCGGCACGCGAACTGCCGATAGAAGGCGTGAACTCGGAGATGCTGCTCAGCAAGATCACGCTGAATGACAAACACCTGCTGAGCAAGGAAGCGTTATTAGCCGAGATTGCCGAGCACGCCAAGCAGAAAGCACCGGTCGTGGTGCTGACCATCGGTGCGGGAGATATAGATCGTATGGTTCCCGCCATAGCGGAAACGTTAAAGAGTTAAATGATAAGTAAACGAGTCATAGTAAACGGATTGCTGGTGGTGGCTTTGGCTGCCATCGTGATAGCGGCAGGCGTGGCAGGCTCACGGCGTGCCGCTGATCCGGTGTGCTCGAAGATCACGATCATCATCAAGGACAGCACCGAGCGCCAATACGTCAGCGAGGGCGAGTTGCAGCAGCAGTTGCAGCAGGCAGGGCTGTGGCAGATCGGCGAACCGCTGTCGAAGATCAGTTGCCGCCGGATAGAGCAACACCTGCTCACCCACCCTATGTTACGCCGCGCGGAGTGCTATGAACTGACGAACGGGCAGGTACGCATCGTCGTCCAACAACGGCAACCGATAGTACTCATCGCCGGGGACGAACACTACTACCTGGATGCGGATAGGAAAGTGATGCCCGTGCGGGCATCGGTCAGCACACCCGTGGTGATCGTCAACGGACGTATAGGCCGTCAACAGGCGCAAGGCGAGATCTACGACTTCGTGCTCTGGCTGCGCGACAACCGCTTCTGGCGCGAGAAGATTCACACGATCCACGTTGTTACACCGAAGATGATCGAACTACTGGATGACAGCCATCAATATACCATCATCCTCGGTTCGCTCCGCGGCGCAGAGCAACGCCTCGATGACCTCGAGAAACTCTATGAGGAAGGATTTGACAAGCTCGGGTACCCCGAATACAAACAGATAGATTTACAATATAAAGGACAAATAGTTGGTCGTAAATAACTATGGTTAGGAAGACAGATTTACCACAACCTATCGTTGCGATGAACATCGGCAGTTCGTGCGTACGCGCTATAGCTGCTGATTGGGATGAACGCCACAACACGTTCCATATACTCGGCTGCGAAAGTTCGAGTCGGCATCAGAGCGTGGAGAAAGGTATCCCCACCAACTCCAGCGACGTAGGTTTCGTGCTGAACGAGACATGGAAGAAACTCAACAACCGCGTCGGGCGCGGTGAGCTCAAAAACATCTTCGTGTGCCTTGGCGGCCGTTCGCTGCAATCCGTACATGTTGAGGCACACCGCCAGCAACGTCGTACGGAGATCAAGCAGAAACTGCTGAGTGAGATGCTTCGCGAGTGTTCGGAGAAGATCGAGGCCCGCACGCCGGCTGCCGGTGTGCTGACCGTACTACCCGAGCGCTGGGAGGTCGATGAACAGGAATACGACGAGAGTCCCAGAGGCGTCATCGGCAGGGACATTACGCTCTACGCCACTGCGTTCGTCATGCGCAAAGAGTACTGCACGAAGATGGACGACACCATCAAACGTGCCGGACTCGCCATATTCAACCGCGAGGTGATACCTGACGCTTGCATCACTGCCCTCACCACCGACGAGGAGCGCGAGAGCGGCTGCGCTGTCATCGACATGGGCGCACAGACCACTACCCTGACGATCTACAAAGGCAACCAGTTCCACACAACGAAGGTCGTGCCGCTCGGCGGATATCATGTGAGCCATGATATTGAGACCTTGGGTATCTCCGCCGTCAACGCCGAGAAACTCAAGTGCAAATGGGGCACACTGAGCCTCAAGCCCGACGAGGTGGACAAAGGTCTGCGCGTACCCGCTGCACGCGAAGGCGAGGAACCGCTGATCGTCACACGCGGAAACCTGAGCTCCATCATCGCCTGCCGTGTCAACGAGATCCTGATGCCGCTGCTCGCAGAGGTTGAGAAGACGGAAGGCATAAGCGCCATCTACCTGACCGGCGGAGCGTCGATGCTGCGCGGCATCGTACCTTTCCTTAGGAAGAAGACTTCTATCCACGTCGAATACGGCTCGCACGCACAATGGCTCGCCGCAGATACCGAACAGGAGTATTATCAGCCTCTGTACGGCACGCTGATCGGCACGCTGCTGCTCGGACAAGTGTATCGCGACGAGCACCCCGACGAGGAACCGCAACCGCAGACCATGCTCGGTAAGTTCCGTAAAGAACTGACGGATCTGTTCGGAGGAGAAGACTTCTAAACAGCCGACAGCCATACATGGCAGCCATACAACAACGATTATTAACACGCTAATACACACAATATTATGTCAGAGATTATACCTTTACCACTGGATTTGGAAGCCGAGAGCATCATCAAAGTAATGGGCGTCGGTGGCGGTGGCGGCAATGCTGTGAATCACATGTTCAAAATGGGCATCCGCGATGTCAGTTTCCTCGTTTGTAACACCGACCGTATAGCCCTCGGGCAGTCAAGTGTACCATCGAAACTGCAACTCGGTCCGGGACTTGGCGCAGGTGGCAAACCTGAACGCGCACGCGAACTCGCCAACGAGAACCGCGACCGCATCCGCGAGGCGTTGGATGACGGCACGAAGATGCTGTTCATCACCGCCGGAATGGGTGGCGGTACAGGCACAGGCGCATCGCCTATCGTTGCCGAGGTAGCACAAGAGATGGAGATCCTGACGGTGGGTATAGTGACTATTCCGTTTGCCTTCGAAGGCAAGCCGAAGATCCGCAAAGCCTTGGTCGGTGTAGCCGAACTAGCGGAACACGTGGACGCACTGCTCGTCATCAACAACGAGAAACTCTGCAAGATCTTCCCCGACCTCGACCTGCCCAACGCCTTCGACAAGTCGGACGACGTAGTGGCTAATGCCGCCAAGTCGATTGCGGAGATCATCACCGTGCCCGGCTACATCAACACGGACTTTGCCGATGTATATAACACGCTCAAGAAAGGCGGCGTAGCTATCATGAACGTCGGTCAGGCAAGCGGCGAGGAGCGCATCACCAAAGCCATCCGCAACGCACTGGAGTCCCCGCTGGTGAACACCAACGACGTACGCGGTGCATCGCGCGTATTGCTGCAGTTCTACTGCTCGCACGAGAATGCCATCCGCATGAACGAGTTCAGCCAGATCACCGCCTTCGTGGAGCAGGTCGGCGACGAGGTTGAGGTGCAATGGGGCGCCAGCTACGACGACACCCTCGGCGACGATGTACGCGTGACGATCATCGCTACGGGCTACAGCGTAAGCGATATCCCCGGCATCAATGCTATCCCGCTGGAGATTATCACTCCTACCCCGCAAGTTGAGGAACCTAAGGTGACACAACAGCCCGAAACCATCGAGGATGCGATGGATCGCTTCTATCCCGTCGAGCCGGATTCCCCAGAGACCCCAGAAACTCTAGAGAATCCAGAACAGCCAGAATCTCCTGAACAGCCAGAGCAGCTAGAGCAGCCGGAAGCCCCCGCTCAACCTGCATCGCAATCGAACGTTGTCAAGAGCGATGTGATGGACTTCATCGACTTTGACGATGACGATGCCTTGGCTGGCGCAGAGGAACAACCGGCGTGGATGCGCCGCAGATAGTTAATCCGTTAAACTGTTAAATTGTTAAACTGTTAATGACGTTAATTGATTCGGTAACAGCTTGGTACACGACGCACATGAGTCACGCGTCCATCGTGGCGCTGATGACCATCGAGTCGTCGTTCATTCCCTTCCCTTCAGAGGTCGTTATTCCTCCGGCAGCCTACGTAGCAGGTAATCCGGATAGCGTGCTTTGCGTGACAGGCAACTACCTGATAGATGTAGCACTGATTGTTCTCTCCGGTACAATCGGTGCGATGCTTGGTGCAATTATCAACTACCTGTTGTCACTATGGCTCGGGCGATTAGTGATATACAAGTTCGCCGACAGCAAGTTAGGACATCTGTGCCTGCTCAACAGCGACAAAGTGCGCCGCGCTGAAGATTACTTCAACGAGCACGGCAAGATTTCCACGTTCATCGGCCGACTGATCCCTGCTATCCGACAACTGATCAGTATCCCTGCCGGCTTGGCAAAGATGCCTTTCGGGCAATTCCTACTCTACACCTTCCTCGGCGCATTCCTGTGGAACACCGTACTCGCCGTGTTAGGCTACGTAGCTCACGGTCAGGCAGACCTAATCAATCAGTACAGCCACGAACTCAGCATCATATTGATTGCCCTGTTCGGCGTTGGTGTACTGTATGTAGCCGTCAAGCAGATCATCAAACTCCGCAAAAGCAAAGCCGCTAACCGCTAATCCCCTAACCGATGCTATCAAACGTATTGGAACTATTCTACCCTTCGTTGTGCGTAGTGTGCCAACGAGGGGTAGATATATATAATACGCTCTGTGACGATTGCCTACGCAAACTACCACGCACCGAGCATCACATACTGCGCGAGAACAATGTAGAGATGCTCTTCAACGAGATCAACAACCATCCGCGCAAGCATTGGGACAGACCGCGCTTTGTGCGTGGCGGTGCATGGTTGCACTATAACGATGACGTAGTCAAGGTCATCCACGCAGCGAAGTTCCGTGAACGGCCGGAGTTGGCGGAGTTCCTCGGCAGACAGGCTGCGCTGGAGTGGCAGGAAACGGGATTCTTTGACGACATGGATTTGCTTGTTCCCGTGCCTATTCACCCGCGGCGACTGAATGAACGCGGATATAACCAGAGCGAATATATCTGCCGTGGCTTGGCATCCATTCTGAATCTACCTATTGACACCACCACACTACGCCGCATCCGGAACACGCCCAAACAATCCCAACTGACCGATGCCGAGCGCAAGACAAACGTCGAGCGCGCATTCCAAATACCCGAACCTATCTGTTGGCACAAGAAGCACATCCTACTTGTGGATGACGTGATCACCACAGGTGCCACAATCCGTAACTGCATAAAAGAGATAACGCCTATCCGAACATGTCAGATAAGCGTTTTCTCATTAGTAGCTGCGCGCTAAAGCAAGCAGCCAATATTGGCTGCAAACTATTAGATGAACAGCAATTGTACGATCACATAGATCGGCAAGCAGACGATCAGCGAGAACTTGATCATGTAGCCGAAGAACGACGGCATATCAATACCACTCTGCTCAGCGATAGACTTAACCATGAAGTTAGGTCCGTTACCGATATAGGTCAGTGCACCAAAGAATACTGCACCCATCGAGATTGCCTTCATGAACTCAGGAGCTATACCTGCCACCAGTTCAACACCCGGTACGTCAATGGTGGTAGCCGTAGCGTGGAATACCATAGCGGTAGGTGCGTTGTCGAGGAATGCACTCAGTGCACCGGTGCAATATACGAACTGCCAAGCCTCGGTTACAGGCAGCGGGTGTTGCTTCAAGAACATCAGCGCAGGAGTCATCGTAGCGAAGATACCAAGGAATACGCAAGCCACTTCGAGAATCGGAGTCCAGCTGTAACTGTTGTCCGTACGAGTCTTCTTGGGCGTTGAGATCCAACTCAGAGCAATAATCAGAATAAATACCCACTCACGAATGAGTTTGATGTAAAATGGCATATGTTCCGCTGCTTCTTCTATCGCTTCAGGCGATGCATCTTTAGCAACATAACCGAACCATTGTGCAAAATTAGCGTGGGTAAGGAACATGGTCGATGCAATAACGCAGAGCAGCCAAACGATATTGATCAGTCCACTCATCTGAAGTTTCTTTGCTTCACGAACATCAGCTTGAATATTAGCAGTCGGTTCTTTGCGGTAGAAATACATATCCACAAGGAAGTAAACACCCAGTAGCAAAGCACCTGTTACAGCCCACTCGGGCAACATGTTCTGCATCCACCACATAAACGGTGTACCCTTCTGGAACAACAGGAACAACGGGGGATCACCAAGCGGCGAGAGCAAACCACCGCAGTTTGCCACGATAGCGATAAAGAACAGCACGGTGTGCACTTTGTACTTGCGTTGCTTGATGGTCTCAAGCAGCAAACGGATAAGCAACATAGCAGCACCGGTTGTTCCCATGAACGATGCCAGCACCCAGCCGATAGCCATAATAACGGTATTCGTCAGAGGCGTCGCCTTTAGGTCACCGCGAATACAGATACCACCGGTGGTTACGAACAGCGCCATCAGCAACAAGATAAACGGCACATAGTCGAAAATCATCTGGTGAATAAGGTCGTGGCTCATGTCATGCACACACAGCCAGATACCTGTTGGTACACCGAGAATCAGCGAGACATACAACTTGTGTATGTTCTCTTCCCACCACTCACCTACATGAGGAATAAGCGGCAGGACAGCGATGCATAGAAGCATCACTACAAACGGAATTAACATCCACGCAGGAATAGGGAAAACTTGTTCAATCATGATTATATATTGTTGGTTATGGTTAATGCGCAATTTTGCGTCGCAAAGATACAACTTTTTTTTGACATTTGCAAATTTTCGTGCATTTAAATCTAAAAATGCGTCATATTTCTGCAATTTGTCGGCGAAACGGTGCTTAGCCGTTTGTCTATGATAGTTGTTCTATCGCCTTTCGTATTCGCAGCATCGCTTCGGTGATCTGCTGTTCGGAGCATGCGTAAGAGATCCGCAGGCACGTCGGCTCGCCAAACGCTGAACCGGAGACGCATGCCACTAAGCCGTCCATCAACAGGTACTCGCAGAGTTCGTCAGCAGAGCTGATCATTGTTGAGCCATGTGCCTTGGCGTAGTTGCTGTCGGCTGGAGCCTGTTTGCCGAACAAAGCAGTCACATCCGGGAAGAGATAGAACGCACCTTTCGGGCAACGCACCTTCAAGCCCGGGATATCTTTGGCGAGACTGACAATCAGATCCCGACGACGCTGGAAAGCAGCTGTCATATCAGCCACGCAAGTCAGGTCACCCTCCAAAGCTTTCTCGGCAGCATATTGCGCTACCATCGTCGCGCAGGTTATCTGCTGTCCTTGCAAGCGCGTGCAGGCTTTGATAAACTCTTTGTTCTTACATGCCAGCCAACCTATACGGTAACCGGTCATCGCAAACACCTTGCTCACGCCGTTGACTACTACGAGTCGATCCAGCAACTCCGTCTGACTTGCCCATGTTGCACACTTGCCCACATAGCATATCTGGTTATATATCTCATCTGCAATCACAGCAACATTCGGATAACGAAGAAGTACTTTTGCAAGCGCAGCGATCTGTTCGGCGCTATATATTGCACCGGTCGGATTGTTCGGCGAGCAGAGCAGTAGAAGCTTGGTGCGCGGTGTGATAGCATCCTCAAGCGCCTCAGCTGTGAGCAGAAAATCATCGTCCATCGTAGTGCGCACAATCACAGGCACACCCTCGGCAAGTTTAACCATCTCGGTGTAACTCACCCAGCAAGGCGTCGGAAGTATCACCTCGTCGCCCTTGCCTACAATCGTCTCAATGGCGTTGCAGATAGCCTGCTTGGCACCTACGGAAACGATAATATCTTCCGCTACGAATGTTTCCTCTGCCCCACTCTCCTCGAGAAAACTTGACATGTATTTCGCCGCAGCGGCACGTAGTCCGGGTGTACCGGGCACGGGCCCGTAATGCGACAGGTCGGCATCCACGGCTTCCTTGACAGCCTGCTTGACATGTGCAGGTGTAGGGAAATCCGGCTCGCCGAGTGACATGCTGATCACATCCAGCCCGGCCTGTTTGAGTTCACGCGCCTTAGCTGCCATCGCCAAGGTCGGCGATGCAGAGATCTGCGCTATTCTATTGGATATATTCATACTTAACGTCGCGCAAGCGACCATTTTAACTATTTAACGTTTGCGTAGCAAACCATTTTAACTACTTCACCTCTATCGCCTTGATGCCGTCACGCTCCAGCAGGGCGTTGATGCTCGGTTCGCCGCCACGGAAACGACGGTAGAGGTCAGCGGATTTCTCTGTGCCGCCACGCTCGAGGATATGTTTGCGGAACAAAGCTGCGGACTTCTTGTCGAAGATCGAACCGTTCTTGGCTTGTGCGGCTTTGAATACGCTAAACGCATCGGCATCCAGCAGTTCGCTCCACTTATACGCATAGTAGCCTGCGGCATAACCGCCGGAGAAGATATGCGTGAATGCTGTTTCCATCTGTGTGCCCGGAACGGTCGGCATCACTTGCACTTGTGCCATCGCCTCGTCGCCGAAACGGATTACAGCTTCTTGTACAGTGAGGTCAGCAGGCACAGTGAACGGCTCAGTCAGAGTGTGCCAAGCCATATCCAGATAGCCGAACGACAACTGACGCACACAAGCGTAGGCTGCGTGGTAGTTCGACGAGCGTTTGATCTTGTCTATCAACTCTTGTGGCATAGGCTCGCCGGTCTTATAGTGCTTGGCGAAAGTGTCAAGAAACTCCTTTTCGTCAATGAAATTCTCGTTGAACTGGCTGGGCAACTCCACAAAGTCACGCGGCACATTCGTTCCTGAGAGCGATGAGTATTGGCAACGCGTCAACATCCCGTGCAAGCCGTGACCGAACTCATGCAAGAACGTGCGCACCTCATCATAAGTAAACAGCGCTGGCTTCTCTGCTGTCGGACGAGTGAAGTTCATCACATTCACGATATGCGGACGATGATCTTTCTTGCCGTCCATATACTGCGGCAGAAAGTCGTTCATCCACGCACCGCCACGCTTGCCATCCCGCGGGTGGAAGTCGGCGTAATACACTGCGAGGAACTTACCTTTCTCGTCAAACACCTCATAAGCTGTCACCTCGGGGTTATAGACTTGGATGTTCTTGTTCGGCTTGAACGTGATGCCATACAGACGGTTAGCCAATCCGAACACACCTTGCTTAACAGCCTCCAACTCAAAATACGGACGAACGATATCATCGCTGATGGCGTACTTCTCGTTTTGCAGTTTCTTGGAGTAGTAACTCCAGTCCCATGGCTGAAGAGTTGCATAGAAACCCTGCTGCTTGGCAAACTCCTGTAACTCTTTCACTTCCTCGCGTGCAGCGGGCATGTAGTTGTCGCGCAGCTGATTGAGCAGACGATACACATTCTCCTTGTTCTCCGCCATCGACTTATGCAGCGACTTGTCAGCGTAGCAGTCCTTGCCAAACAGTTTGGCGAGAGCCAGACGGGTATTGACAATGTCAATGATGATCTGCGTATTGTCGAATTCTCCGCCGATGCAACGGGTGTTGTACGCCATGTACAGTTCGCGGCGGATATCGCGGTTGTCGCAGTCTTTCATCACCGGCAGGTAGGTTGTCGGCTTGAGGTTCAGCAGCCAGCCTTCTTTTCCCTTGGCTTCGGCGTTGGCTTTGAGCATCGCCTTGGTGTCATCGTTCAGTCCGGCAAGATCTTCCTCACGGGTGATGAGCATCGTCCACGCGTTCGTGGCTTTCAGCACGTTCTGCCCGAAGGTCATCGTGAGCATCGACAGCTTGGCACTCAACTCGCGGTAAACCTGTTTGTCTTCCGCACTGAGGTTCGCGCCGTTGTTCGCAAACGACTCATATACATCATCCAGCAGTTTCTGCTGCTCTTTATTCAGCTTGAGTTTGTCGCGCTGCTCATACACGGCTTTGATGCGCTCGAAGAGTTTCTCGTTCAGACGGATCGTCGAACTGTATTCGCTCATCTTCGGCGATAGTTCAACCTGCAAAGCCTGAATAGAGTCATTCGTCTCGGCGGAAGCAAGGTTGTAGAAGCAACCGGCTACAACGCTAAGCAGCTCGCCGGCTTTCTCGTACGCCTCAATGGTATTGGCGTAGGTCGGAGCAGCAGGATTGTTGCAGATTGCATCAATATCTGCCAAGCCCTGACGGAACGCCTCCTCGAAGGCTGGCATATAATGGGCATTACGGATCTCATTAAACGGATATGTACCGTGAGGAGTTTTCCACTCTTTGTAGCGGAGGAAGGGGTTGTTGGCTGCGGTAGCTTTTTCAGCACCGTTGTCGGCAGCCGTGACGGCTACTGCGGAGGCAAGCATTGCCATAAGTGTCAGTTGTTTGAGTTTCATATATTTGTTGATTGTATAGGTCTATTAAAATCGGAAAAGTGTGCCTGCATATATTGACACACTTATTCCCGATACATATTATGGTATCATTTTACCAGTTTTCGCAGTTACACTTGATCGGATCAAGGAACGTCATCGTGACACCTACTTTCACACCGAACGACAGCGGATTGAGTGCCTCAACGAACTTCGAGTTGACGATGCCCGCGTAGGTGAACTGCCTGGTATCCAGATTAAATTTCACAAGATCAGGGCGGTTGCCGGCTGCATCGGTTGTCGGGCGGATAGCGTTGAAGCAGTTGTAACTGATGTACAAACCTGCATATATACCCCAGCGCCGCGTGAACTGGTAGTGCATACCGAAGTCGCCATAGATGAACATATTAACGGGGAAGGTGTTCTCAATCTTGCCTTGGTAGCCGCCCAGGTAGTAGTTGCTGAATCCGTGTTGCGGCAGGTCGGAATCGAAATGCAGGTTATAATCCGGATAGTCAGCCGTGGTCTCCAACTGCCCCGTAGCGCGGTAATGCGAACCGGCGATGATGCTCATGCCGAATCCGATTGTTCCGCGAAGTTGTATCGGGTCGGTAATGTTTACGCGCCCGGTGACACCCACAGGGATAGTCAACATATACAGCTGCTCGGACTCCTTGAAGTCCTTATAATTACTGTTGAGCCAATAGAGCATGTTCTGACCGTTGGGCAGGTTCATGTACCTGTTGACCTTGTCCACCAACTGCACACGGTTCGAGAAATCACCGTTCATATTGCCCGTATATAACTCGAACCCGAAACCACCGGTTATACCTACGTACTTATGGATGAAGTACGTATAGGTTGCCTGCACCTGTGCGCCGGCGCCATGACCGGTACGCAAGCCTTCGGTGTTCTTCCCTTCCTCCGTCAGACGGGGCAACATCGTGTGCAAACCGCCACCGGCAGACAACTGCACTACGTGCGTAGGCACATAGTCCGAATTGACCACATACGTGGTGTGCAAGGTATCTGTACTACCGGCAAAAACGCGCGGAACACTGATTACCAATAAGGTAAGCAATAATATGACTAATTTCTTTGGCATTATCACACAATTCGCCTGCAAAGATACAAAAAATATTTGATATTTGCAAGAGTTACGCGATTTTTTTTATGCAAGAGGTGCATTTTTTCGTTATTTTGTCGCCAATTCTTTCCAACGGAGCAATCCATAGACGCAATTTATGCACCAGAACGTATATTGAGCAACCATGCTCCAGTTGCCGGCATTGATCCACATCGCAACGAACAGCACATCCACCAGCAGCCACAACCACCACTGCTGGCGTATAGCCATGATGAGCAAGATCTGGGCAGCAACGGAAAACAGTGTTGTTACGGCATCCATGTACGGCTGCGTATCATCGGTGTACTGGCTGAGCAGCCACCCTACTCCAAGGGAAACGACAGCCATTGCGGCACAGAGTGTCAGGAATTGCGCAACTGACATCGAGCGCGGCACTATAATTGCTGACTGCTGATTGCCGATAGCTGACTGCTGATGGCTGACCAGCCTCTGCCGCCACGCATAGATGCCATAGATCTGTGTGAGGAAATAGAAGACGTTCATCGCTATCCCCGCATAGAAACGCTCCATCCAGCAAAGGATAGCATACGTGACGATCTGCCCGAAGCCGAAAGCAAACGTCCAGATATTACCTTGTGAGCACAGGATGACGGAAGTGATGCCGAGCAATCCGCTGACCAGCGAGAGCCAGTGCGTAGGCGCGAGCCAAAAGACAAGGACTTGCACCACAAGTCCGCTGATCAGGAATATGACATCAAACCTTTGTTTCATTTACAACGTGGCTATCCTGTAGCCCTGCTGTTGCAGCCATTCGATCACCTGCGGCAAGACGGTAATGGTACGTTCGCCGGATTTGATCGAATCATGGAAGTTGATGATACTGCCGTCACGGGTGTAACGCTGGACGATGCAGAGCATCTTCTCCGGCGAATAATTGCAGTTGTAGTCATGAGTGAGCACATCCCACAGCACAATCTCATAGCCCCGCTCCAGAACTGCACGTTTCTGATCGAACGTCATCTTTCCGTACGGCGGCCTAAATAGTCTGACTGCTGACTGCGCGGGCTCCCCACAAGCCTGCGCAGTGGGGTGCTTTTGACTGCTGATCGCCTCCTCGCAGGCATCGACCTCTTGCAGGTACTCCACCAGGCTGCACTTTGTGCCCTTGACGTGATGGTAGGTGTGGTTACCTACCCGATGACCTTCCTCCACAACGCGCGCATATACGTGCGGGTATTTCCGTATATTATCACCCACGACAAAGAACGTGGCCTTCACTCCGTATTTCGCCAGCACATCGAGTATGGCTGGTGTCACTTCAGGAATTGAGCCGTCGTCAAAGGTCAGATATACTGTTTTCTGCCCGGACGCAGCAACACCTGTATCGCGGCGTCGCCATGTGACACCACGATACAAGCGTTGCATCCAACTCGGAAACTGATAGAGTAATCTCAGCATACAAATTTTTCGCTTTTCTTAGGCAGATTTGCGTTTTTTTGTGAGGGAGTTATGTGGGGCATAATGACCGAGCAAAAAACACAAAGATGTCAAGAAAACGTAAAATTAACTACGCATCGGAGCTTGTGCCTCTACATCCCACGCCAGCGAACTGGCACCAAGGATAGCGGCATCCGAGTCTTTCAATGTCGAGACAAGCAGTTTGACTTTGTTCTTCCATTGCGGCATCACATTGTCGTTCAGCGCTTTCTCTATCGGATCCATAATCCAATGACCGGACTTCGTCAAGCCGCCGAACAGGATGATTGCCTCCGGTGCGGAGAATGCCACAAAGTCAGCGAGTTTCTTGCCGAGCATCTCACCCGTGAAGTCGAAGATCTCCTTTGCAACCTCATCGCCGGCTTCAGCAGCCTTGAATACGTCATAAGAAGTGATGTTCTCGAGTTTGCGCAGCGAGGTCTCTTTCGTCGAGTTCTCGATGATCTCTTTCGCCGAACGTGCTACGCCCGTAGCCGAAGCGTACGCTTCGATGCAACCGCGCTGACCGCAACCACACTGACGACCTTCCGGACCGTGAACGATCTTCGTGTGACCGAGCTCGCCGGCAAAACCGTCATGACCATACACGATCTTTCCGTCAATCACGATACCCGAACCAACACCCGTGCCGAGCGTGATCTCGATGAAGTTTTTCATGCCACGGGCAGCACCGTAGGTCATCTCACCCATAGCCGCTGCATTGGCATCGTTGGTGATGCGGCAGGGGATTCCCAGACGGTCACTGATCAGCTTGGCAAATGGCACAACGCCTTTCCACGGCAGGTTGGGAGCATTCTCAATGCAGCCGGTGTAGTAGTTACCGTTCGGTGCACCGGCGCCTACGCCGCGAACCTGCTCAAGACCGCCAAAACCTTCAGCGATCTTCTTCAGTTCTGCACACAGCGTGTCACAATAGTCGTTGATGTCGGGGTAATCCGGCGTCTTGATGGACGATGATTGCAACACATTACCACGGGCGTCAACGATTCCGAACTTCGTGCCGGTTCCGCCCATGTCGATTCCAAGAACATAAGGTTTTTCCATAATTGTATTAGTTTTATGATTGATTTATTGTTTTACTTCACGTTATTCCACTTTCAGACCTGTAGCCGTGTAAGTATTCTCCTTGCGACGGATATACAGTTGCCCGTCACGCATGATCTTCTCAGCAACCACTTGCTCAGCCTGCGTTGCCGGCACGTTTGTTTCTACCGGTTCGATTGTCAGATGCAGGGTGACCGTACTGTCGCAACCTGCCGTATTGGTAGTCACGAACTCATAATCGCCGCTCTGTGTATAGGTCGTTCCGTGCCATTCATAACTACCTTCAGCCTCTTTGGTCTCCTCGCCGGTGGTCGAGTAGTTGATGGTCAGATGCAGCGTGACTATACTGTCGCGACCGTCTGTTGCGGTGAATGTTTCCACTACATTCTGCGAACTTGTATAGTTCTTGTTATTCCATACATACTTGTCGCACGCCGTTTCCTCTATCTCCTTATATACCGGCGACAGAGTGATCGTCAGATGCAGGGTTACCGTACTGTCGCAGCCTGCCGCATTGGTAGTCTTGTATTCGTAATCGCCACTCTGCGTATAGGTCTTTCCGTGCCACTCATAACTATCCACGGCCTCCTTTGTCACCGATCCGAAGGTCGACTTGTTGACAGTTAAGTGC
>Ga0310786_10001625_pt1 | contig 36077 bp, 39 predicted proteins | sample AusTroGonzalo_MG_FD_203881 | JGI IMG/M metagenome (GOLD analysis project Ga0310786, IMG submission 203881) | Bovine rumen microbial communities from tropical cattle in Woodstock, Queensland, Australia - Gonzalo_03 (v2) (version 2) | ecosystem: Host-associated > Mammals > Digestive system >... | reverse complement strand
CATTATATGTAGCAGTTATACCTAAAGTTGCTGTAGCATTAGCAACAGCACCAAACCGAACATATTCAATTGGTTCGTACTCAAATGATACATACCCATTCCAACCTGGATAGGCAAGCGTCATGCCATTATACTGTAGCTTGTAAATGTCAGCCATTAGTTGCCTCCAGATACACGGTTGATACCGACGACTTTATAAGGATTACACCACATGTTATTAGTTGTCTGAAGTGATGTTGTGCCAAATCGACATATTTGTCCGCTAACCCATGTCCAGTCAGTTGTATTTACACCATCCCATTCATCAATACAATCATAATATATGCCAGCTGCTCCTCTCATCACGCCAAATAGTGTAATGTTAGAGTTTCTATTTGCTCCAGGGACAAATGACACAGCGCCTAACATATTATTACCACCATCAGTTGAACCATAGTATCCATACATAACCTTTATTTCAGAAAAGTTATAAGGATTCTCAGAAAGAGATAAAGCCGATATCTTTGTTTCTGATGGAGTAGCTGAATATAGCACAGTCTCATCATTGCTGAATACCAATGTATTATCAACCAGATCCACCTTAATGCCAGGTCCAGCACTAATAGGCAGAGCAGATCCACCCCATGTACCACTGTTAGCAGTAACTGTGTCAATTACGTCAGTAGCAGATGCAGGCAATTCAGTCATGAAACCAGAAGGGTTAGATGCTGAATAGTAGTCACCGCTTGGCTGCAAACCAGATGTTGCCGAAGCAATATCTTCAGACCAATCTTTACCAGAAATTACGTCATCTGTAATGTCAATGTTAGCACCAGCAGAATATGTTGAACCACCACCAACTGCACTTCCAGCAATAGCAGTAATAGCAGAAGTAGCGCTGTCACATTCTATTTCACGTTTCTGAACGGAACCAGTAAGTGACCACGTACCCGAGTAAGCAGAACCAAATGCAGATGAATGATATGTAACAACATTATGTCCTGTTAAATATGAATATTCAATAACATTTCCTGAGTCGTCAGTTGATTCTGTTCTAACGATACCATTTCTGGCAGTCAAACCATCCATTTGAGCCTTAATATTTTGTCCAGAAATGCCAATGTAAATTCCGAAACCATCAGCACTTAGTAAAGGTGCACTACTAAAGCTAGCTGAAGCTATGATTGGCACGTATGGCGATAACAGAATGTTTGGCTTAGGAGAATCTAAACCAGCAATAAGTTGTGAAGGAGCAGGTGGTTTTGTAGTATCCCAAACAACATTACCATTATGGTCATATCCTTTAGCTGCAGATGCTTCTATACTGAAACCTGCACCTGAAGCATTTCGCGCTTCAAATTTTGGTGAAGGGATTTGAACTGTTTGGCTGGTTGCATAATTAACTGCTAATTGAGCAGTACCTAATGATGTATTCTCAGATGAGAATTGAAAACCACCTCCACCGCCACCAGAAAATACTTCGGTGCGACTGTTAATACCAAAATATGAATCATTATTAGTTGCTGTTATGCCATTTGCTGTAAAACCACCAGTATTAGCAGTTACTGCGCCGCTAAGATTTAAGTTTTGCTTGTTTATTCCCACACCTGAACCATAAATACCAGCAACATTGTAGAAACTATCGTCATCAGCGTAAATTGGGTTTGCTGATGGTCGATTCTCATATTCAACAACGCCAGACGTAGCAGCCTTACCAGAAGTAGCGGACTCAACTTCCTCGTGTGTAGCAAATCCACTTACTGCAGACTCAGGTACTTCAGTCAAGTAACCCTGTTCGCCGACCCATTCTTGAGTAGCGTATCCATCAAGTGAAGGAATTGCCGATGTATCAGCCTTACCGCTCACTGCAGCAACAACATCATCAACAGTAGCAAACTCACCAGATACAGAGCTGAATGCAGATGTATCCAGCTTCTGTTCCAAGGCACTGTGAGCGTCCTTGTCATACACGGGAATAGCAGATCCCGCAGATGTAATGCCTGTAAATTTCTTAGACATAAATTAAACTCCTTATACTGTATCTATTCTTCATAGTATCGTTGACCACGCCAATAGTAAGCGTCCATAGGTGATCCATCATGATAAATCCTTTCAGACCACAACTGGAATGGTTGCGTTGCTTCAATAAGAAACATTGAACGCTTTGAGCCAGATACCATTACAGGATTGACTATTGGATAGAAGTGTTTAGAAATCTGGCTTCCATTCATAGATGAAACGATACTGTATGACGGATCATCAACGAAAGTTCCTGTTACTGAAGCACCGGCTGCTATTGATATACCAATACCAAGTTTACTGTTTGTTCCTGTTACCATCTTATAGTCATGTTGTCTGTTATTTACGATACATCTTGTGTTGTTTGCAGAACAGTAAAGATAGTACTTATTTCCTGACTGCAAAGAATCAACACCCACAGGATCATAAATATGTCCGTAAGCTTCATATCCTGGTGTTGGTCTGTATACCTGTCCACCTGATGCATAGTGATAGATTGACCAATAGTTAAGTTCATACTGGTCAGTTGGCGTAATCACAGGTACATACTCAGAAAACGACAGACGCAATAAGTGTCCGTCGTGTATGTATGGATGTTGATTGCTATGCTGTGCTATTCCACTTTCTGAGATGTAAGGCATATTAGATATCCTCGATGATTGGTGTATAGTCAATGTCTGCGCCAATAGCGTCTACATAAACAACGTTACCTTCTTTACGGAAGGATACGCCTTGTCCAGCAGACAGATCATAGACGCCTTGAAGTGACTCGATAGCAGATACTGCAGAAGCATCAAGACCAATCTTATCGGTTGTGTTATTCACGACGACATGATTTTCACCGGAATAGACCTTGCCGAGCTGACCAGTAATGCTTACAATATGATTCTGAATCTGAATGCCGTTGCTGCCAGAATAAGGCGTTACGTCATCGCCAGAATGAGCAGCAGTATAAGCAGTAAAGTCACTAGCTGAAACATAGTTGCCAGAAGGTTGGAACGTGCCTGACGCTGACCAAGGCATGTAAGGTTCCAATGCAGAAGGATCCACTCCACCAGCAAAGGATGATCCGTTATAACCTGAGATCTTACCGTCTTCACGAAACTCGAGCTTATCTGCAGACATCAAGCCAGACAGATTCTGATGAGCAGTGAGATAATGTTGGTCTTCTACCCAAGTCTTCGTAGCGTAACCGTCAGGAACTCCAGTAATGAATCCCGATGGGTTAGAAGCAGGATAATATGCACTCAGATCACTAGACAAAGCGAATTGACCAGATATACCAGATACCACGCCAGAAACGATTGGAGCTGCTATTCCACTGACTGCAGAGGTTATAGCTTCGTCATCAATACCAATGATTGTTGCTTCCTCGTCGTCTTTAACGAAGTAAAGTGGTTCTTCAACGCCGAGAGGCTTATGATTGGCAGAGATGAGACGTTCTTGATTGTTTACGACGACTGGCTCAATGCCGTTATAGTCTTCGCCTTTGGCATGTAAATTGAAGACAACAGTCTGTCCACTCAATGACTTATCTACAGAAATGGTATCGTCGCCTTTGATACCAATGCTGTATGTATCATCAACGGGCACAGCGTCAAGCAGTTCTTTGTCATAGCTGAACTGCTCTTGGCCATACTTATCGCAGAATACCAATGTATAAGAATAGTCAAGTGAAGCGAAGACGGAACAGCGACCTTCGTTATCAAGTATGATAGGATTAGAATTTTCTACATCGCCTACTGGGTCAGAATAGGTTGTTGCCAAAGCTGTTCTGCCCTTGTAGTAAACGTAGACCAAACCACCAGCAAGAATTGAGCCATTCTTATACTGGGCTTGGTTAGACAATGGAATGAGTTCTGCTAAAAGCATTTTTCCTCCTTAAATTACCTTTCCGATAATTCCTCTGTTATGGTCACCATCACCGCGCTGAACGATTCTCAAGTAGTCACCCATTACGATAATTGCGTGAGAGAACCAGTCGCCATTATTGATAGGATCATCGATTGACTTAGGATACATGTACCATACTGACTGAATGAACAAGTCATATGACAACGAATCATACGGTGAGTTAACCCAAGAATAGTACTTCACCAATGTACCATTTTCCTTGATACCAGATTCCATGTATGTATTCAGTACTGATGATGTTGAGCTAGAACGGTTACATACCATTCGTTTCCAAGCACCGCCATACTTATAACCCTTATAGTCTTCAGAAAATTCAACAGTAGTATAGCCAGTGTCATTAGATGTAATAACGATACCGCGAGCAGTATCATCAGGACACTGACCAACGTTGCCAGAATATGTAATATCCTGATGAACAGGAGCAACGAATGTCTTGCCCCAGTTGCTGCCAGTTCTATTCTGCCAGTATCTCATACGCAAGCCTTCAGAGTTGCCAGCGAAGGTATTTCCGATGATTCCCCATTGAAGCATGCAGTCGTAGCAGTTGTCATCGTCAAACTTGGTGAATTCTATAGGATTGTTGTTGTTCAAGACGCTGTTCTCAATAGTTACTGAACCGATGTAATAGACGTTATCAGTCTTGTGAGGATAGATCTTGATAGTATTGTTGTTAGTTACGCAGCGCTTCATAGTGAGACGCTTCAATGAATACATTGCATTTGTCTGGAATGTGCAGTTGGTAAACTCAACGTAAGCATGGTCCTGAGTGTTGTTGCTGTTGGTATAGTCTAGACCGAAACCGATGTATGAGTCAGTAGCGATGATCTGCATGCTAGACGATGTCCAAGTAATGCCGCCAAAGACTCTAGAATTTTCTATCCAGAGTGCAGCGATAGACGGAGCTCCATAGAATGATACTTCGGAGTTCTTGATAGTGAGATAGCGTCCACCAACAGAGATTGAACCAGCATGAACGTTATCCAATGTAATGTCTGAGCCGCTGCCGTTACTGATTGTGATAGAATCTGCATAGACGTTCTTAATATCTGTGAAACCAGAAAGGTTGACAGAAGTTACTTTACGTCCAGCAAGGTCAATAGCTGTAGTACCGTTTGCTTGAAGAGCTTTGACGTATACCAAAGGATCTTGGAAGTTGATAAGATCTAATCTGTCTACCAATGTGCCTCTAGCAATGATGTTGTTTACGAAGTCAAAGTTAGAAGCACCAGAAATAGCGAACCAAGTGTCTTTGATTGCAGTGTTAGTAAATGTCACTTTGTCGTCTTTGTTCCAGAATTTCTCACCAACGAAAGTACAAGAAGAATAAGTTACTCGACCATTAGTGCCGTATGTAAGAGGAAGACGATTCTTACCAATGATTGTCTTGTTGGATACTGTTACGTTGCTATTGATTTGAGAAGATTCTGCAAAGTTTGTAGTAGTATCAAAGACCAATGTATCGGCACCGCATGTAAGGAATGCGTATGCAGTACGGAACCATGAGGAGTGAGCAACCACATCGTTTTGAGTGAAATGGAAATCAGCAACTGGGAATGAAGGATCTCCAATGATGTCAACTGTCGGACAGTCAATTTCTGCAATAAAGTATGTTGCTGCGTCCATTTGAAGCTTCTTGTTAGTTACGAGAGCAACAGAAGAAGACAAATATGAACCAGGAACGAAATAGATGCCAGGAGCTGTAGGCTTCTGTGCTGTACCAACTGTAGCGACGTAGTTGAGCAAAGCGTTTATTGTGGATTCGTGACCAGGATAGACGCCATAGTATGTTGATGGCAAATACTCACCGTCAAAGATAAGGATCCAACGACCAGTATCGAGTTCAGGATTCTTTACGATATAACCACCATCAGCGTCTTGAACACAGTTAGGATCCCATACGTAAGTACGAGCTTCACAGTCTTTATCTGTCCAATAGCCAATTACTGTTACTGCGCCGAGTTCAGGATTTGCTTGTTCGAGTCCAGAATAGCCATAGACGAGCGTATCGTTATGAGCGTCGTCTGAAGTAAATGCACCGTACCAATCCCTGATGAAATCATAGCGAGCAAGAGTTGAGTGAGTGAGAGGATCCATAAAGTCGCCCATGTATTTAGAAAGGCGGCAATATGCAAGCTGGGTTACAAAGTATGTATGTTCTGGTCTTGATTCGTTATTGAGATAGATCGGATTAGTTGCAGCAACGTAACGGTCATTCTGTGCATCGTATGTAAAGACATCGATTGGATTAGAAGAGATCGGATTGAGCACTTCTATCTTTGCATTCGGAATGATCTTGCCATTTGTATCAAGGACTAGATCTTTCTGTGTTAAAATTGGAATGTATGTCATTTATACCTCCGGAATGACAATTTGAGGTTGAGCAGCTTTTGCTTCTTCCTTCTGGAGAGACAAGGCTTCTTTCTCAACGCTCATTTCTGCTTTAGCAACTTCTGCCTGTGTCTTTGCTTGTTCAGCTGTACTTGATTCTTTTATCTGAGCCTCAAAAGCAATGCGCTCCATATCCTGCTGGTGCTTGAGCTTAGACAAAGCAATTTCTCTATCAAGGCTGTATGCGTTGAGTTTTTCGTTCTGCTGCAATTCTTGTACTTGCTGCATGAGCTGAGCAATTTGAGCGTCTTTCTGCTTGAGTGTTTCATCTGCTTGCTGCAACAAACCTTGTGCCTGAAGTTCACCCTGAGTAGGAGCAGGCTGGAGCATCTTTCCGAGAAGTTCAACGTAAGGGTTGTCATTCTCGATATTGATGTTAGCAAGAAGGAGCTTTTGACGATCTGCGTCTGTAGTAACGAGAGCAGCATATTGCTGGAGAGCAACGCGAGCTTCTTGTTTCTGCATAGCCTCATCAGGACCTTGAACGATTTCTACCTTAATCTTTCCATACATTGGCTGTTGATATGTATAGTCAGCGAAGACAAGACCAATAAGAGAAAGAGAATAGCGAAGGTGCTGTATGTAGTTACGAATGTTGTTGTTAAATGTTTTAAGGTTAGTTAGAACCTCTGTAGCCGTCTTAGAAACGTCTGTTTCAAGTCCAGTGGCTGGAATACCGACTACGCTGTTTGTAAGGCCTAGAGCATTCTGCATGAGCTCAGAAACATCTGCAAACTCGATTGTGTTAGAGAGTCTTTCTGGCTTATTGAGTTCTCTCTTGCCATCAGGCGACCATTTGTGGTACATCAATAGCGGGTTCATTACCTTGTCAGAATTCTGATAATACTGTTCGTAGTTCTCGATGGATTCTGCTTCCGTAATCCATGTGTTCTTCGGAACCTTAGCACAGCGAATAAGGAGCTGTCTATACGAATAGTTGATAAGGCGCTGAATAGCACGCATGATTGTCGTTACGCCTTCATAGGTAATCTTGTTGTCGTCCCATGTCTGTTCACCGAAGAGAGGCACAACAGGAATGTATGAATAAGGAAGGGTGCCGCTTTCAAGAATGTTATCGCCGACCATCTTGTAATATGTAACGGTCATTTTGTCCTTGACGTAATATGTTACGACAGGAGCGAATTCTTTGCGGTCATATTCTTCTGTGATGTCAACGGAAGGATTATCGAGAGTCATGCCCTCGCCATACTCGTTGCGAATCCATTCCTTTTTCTTAAGCTCGATAATGGCGCATTCAGTAGCGTCTGCGTGGTTGAGCTTAGTAGCGTTAGGATCTAGACGAACGTTTGTTACGTCAGAGATAGAATAAAGGAGTGGCTTTACGGAACCGTCAATGTCATAATCGTTTGAGAAGACCAATACACCAAGACCGGTACCAACTTCGTTAGTCAATGCCTCTATGGTTGCTGTGCAGTTGTCAGGATTGTTAAGAAAGTCCTGACCGCGCTTGGTCATGTCATCAATAATAGAACCATCAAGTTGACGGTACTCCCACTGATAACGATAAGGTGTGTATGAGTTGACGATGGAACGAATTGCGTTCTTTACGACGTTAAGGTGAGCGTTCTTAAAATCATTTCCGAGGACTGTTCTGTCTTCGTCAAGATACTGCTCGCCGGAGATAAAGGATCTGTCTTTCTTAATCTGTTCAAACAGATTCTTATAATGCTTGTAAGAAGCTTTCTCGAATTTACGGAACTTCTTAATGATATCTGTATTTTCCATGTTTAGACCTCAATAAAAGGTGGCGCGGTAACATTGAATAGAAAGTTACCAACGCCATATTTATCAAGGTACTTAAATCAATGGAGTCATTACTTGGCTGTTATCCATTGCAGACAGCAAGTTATTGGTATGTCCGTTTGACTCTAACCAACGATTCTTATCATTGAGGTAAGAATACTGCCAGTTACGGACCTTGTTATAGTTGTCTTTCTTGCAAAGGTCCTTTAGTTTTTCTTCAAGCTGTTCCTTTGTGATATCCTTTGGACATCTGCAGTCTGGGTGGATATCTTCATAAGGTGAGTTAGGCCAGTCAGATCCAAGGAATACTGCACCGATAGCACAGGACTCGATGAAACGAAGGTCAGACTTACAACGGTTAAACTCATTCTCTGTCAAAGGAGCGATAGCAAAGTCTGGCTTGATAGACATTACTGTGCGTGGGAATGAGTTACAGTCAACCCAAGGAACAAACGTAATCATATCCTTGATTTCCTCAAAGAACCAAGGTAAAGCACCCATACAGACAAAGTTAATCTTGCCTGCCTTTACGTTCTTGACAATGAAGTCAATCCAATCTTGAGACCAGTCGCCTCTCAAAGGAACGACACCATTTGGGAACTGTGGGTTAGGCGGGATAGGATTACGATAGTGCTGAGGGGCGCCGGAATAAAGAATAGTCGGAACCTTGATGTCCTCGGTAATATCTGGCTTTCTATCATTTGACCACAAGAATCTTGGAATGACGTTCTTGACAACTCTGACTTTCTCAAAGCCAAACGTATCCTTCAAAGATTTCTTTAGCCATTCTGTTGAAACGATAACTTCATCAAGAAGAGGCAAAAGCTTGGGCATCTGCTTGTGAAGATCCTCAAGTTTGCTGTTCAAAGATGCTTGGTTATATTCAGGAATGCCTTCGCCGTGAGAGATCCATGTCAAGTCATCAAATTCTGCAATGAGCTTGTAATGAAACTGTGGCTGTGCTGCCTTCAACTTTCCCAAGATAGCAATGTCTTGGTCAGAAATTGGACGCTGCCAGATAATTGCTCGTGTTCCTGACAACCAACCGCCATCAAGAATTGGATTAGGAAGCAAGATAGGTGTGATACCTGCTGCTTCTGCTACACCAGCAAGAAATGCACTGTTCCAACGAAGTCGGACGTGGCTGCAACCTGATGTGTCTCGGTAAATGAACTGAACTATAGCGCCAGGTGGGTTAAAGCTCATCATGTTTTGTTCTCCTTTGTGTTTAATCTTTCCATTGCTTCAAGATAAGGAATAAGACGCTCGATTCTCTTGCGCCATTCCTTAGGTTTTGATTTTAGGAAGAAATAATGTATGACTTTATGAGTCGCGTGATTAAGGAATACGAAGTGGGACTCATCTGAAAGATCTTCATAATGATCTTCATCTAAATCTAGGTGGTGTAAATTAGCTTGACGAGTGAGCTTTGCACCAGTAACTGGGTCCACCTTCTGCTTTTCTCGAATCTTATGGCGAAAATCCTTCCATTCCTTAGACGCACGAAACTTAGTCTTGCGTTTCTGGTTATTCATTTGTCCTCCCGGGATATTTATAAGACGAAAAAACCCTCCAGCGTTAACTGGAGGGGTTGAGAATTTGGAAATGATAGGAATTAGAATTGGATACGGTATTTATTACTCATAATCTAATCCCGCTCTTTTGATTTCTTCTAGATGTGCTTGCTTTTTTCGTTTTGCATCTATCTCTGCTTGGTGCTGTCCATAGTAAATCAGTTCTTCAGCAGCACGAGCAAACTTTCTTAGTCTTACTTCTTTTGGTATACGCTGAATGTCATACTTCGTAAATGTATAGTGAACGATTCCTTCCCATTCGCCTTTCTCACTGGTAGCATTGAGACGGATGTAGCTAGTCAATGACTCTATGTCAGAATAGTCATCTATCTCAAAGTGCGTACCAGGATAGAACTGGTTCAAAGCAAGTTCATATTCCTTTAACTCAAGGTTTTTCTTGTTGAACGGTATCATAACGGTTTCCGTTTTCATCGTAGAACTGAGGCCATCTTGCGTGCTTGATGTGTGCCTTCCATTCCGGAGTCTTTTCTATGAACTTTCTTTTGATGGCTACCAAATCTCTGTTGTTCTGGTTTTCATCTCTTGTTACGAAATGAAGATTGTCGATACGGTTGTTGAGAGGGTTTCTATCAATATGGTCAACTTCAACCTTATCGCCTTCTTCATAGATGCCATGTGCCCATAGCTGAAGACGTCCCATATTCAACGGGAATGCACTACGCTTTTCTCTGTTATAGACAGAATAGACTGCTGAAAGAACATAGCCGGACTTGTTCTTCATGATGTAAGGTGTCTTAACGCCGAATCCTCTACTATTAGCAGGCGTTTCGTTGTAGATGTAGTTTCCGCATTCTGAAATCCAAAGGTTGACGTGGTCATAGCGCGGATCTATAACCTTTACTTTGTTGAACTTGACGCCTTTGTGTGACTTCAAGAATGCCTTGATGAATTGCTTTTGCTGTTTTGAATAGTCCATTTTCTAATCCTCATTTTTGAATGTAGATGGTCATCGTGTTACTTTTTAAATTGAGAATAAGAAGACCATTTTCTTGTTTCTCAACATAGTATCCTTCCATTTTCTTATACTGTGTTGCTGTAGCATGTATAAGATTTAGTGGTTGTCTGAAAACTTGGAAGGTTCCTTTCTTGAAATGACGTTTAATCATTTTGCGGTAGTCTTTCTTGCACATATTCTTCTCCCATGTTTTGCTTTAGTATTTGTTCCTGTTTTAGCAAGTAATCTCTGTATCTGTTTTCCCGATAAGAATGTAGAGTTTCTTATAGAATCTTCTGGCTGAAGTTTTGCCCAAACTGATTTATCATTTGTTAAGTCAATCTTTGCGTCCATTTCCATTTGGAAATCACACATCCAAGCATCAAACGCATTTGCTTTAGTGTATGTGTCAATGTATTCACGCTGTTTCTCAAATGGAACAAACATTGCTATTGTCCAAACGTCTGTAGCATATTGAGCAAGATTTTTAGAAAAGAACTTTTTCAATTCGGCAACATAATCAGACTGTCCTTCTAAGTTCTTTTCTAAAATAAGAATAGATTTACGCAACTCATTGATGTATATGTACTTAGGATCTTTAGGGTCCATTTCTAATACTTGAAACGGTGCTGTTTCGCCTTTTGTTTTCTTATTCATAAACAAATGAAGCATGCCGGACATTGTTGCGTCAAGTCTTTTCACGGGCAGCTTATTTACTCCTGTTAATCTACAGACTGTCCAGTTCCATGTCAAACCTACAATGATCCTAAACGCATGCTTAATTTTATTCTTATCTGTAACTCTATTGCCGTCCTTCTCTTGTGAATAATAGAGATGAAACAACGGCAAGCCGTATAATTCTGGCTGTATGTTGTGATTGTATTTCAACAATTTTGAGTAATTGTCGCATACCCAGCCATATTTCAAATCTGTTTCCATGTATTTACCTTTACCTATATACTATAGTGGGAGCCTCATGATTTCCCATCCCCTCAACGGTACTTTCAGAGGCTCCCTTAGGTAAGGTAAACTCTTTAAGATGGGGATTGACTACCATTTGAGGGGTGGTTTCTCGCCTTCCATCCACAAAATATTTATATATGAAATATAACAAAAACTTCATAAACTGTCAATAGTTTTTCAAAAATTTATTCCAAAGGTTCAGAGCCGCTTCGCGGCGACTTGGCTGCCAATAGCAAATGGAGCTGCGCTAGCAGCGATAAGTCTGGGATACTGTCAATTTGGACACTTTAGTGGACAACTGGACAGTATGTATTATAATTCTATTATAATATACTATGTCCAGTTAGCAGTAAACTACTAAATTGACACAGTTCAGAGTAAATTTGCTATTGAAAGCGGACCGTAAAGCGAACTGGACAGTCCATAGATAGAAGATAGATACTGTATGGCTAGTTACAGAAATTTCAAATGCGACAGTTTCAAATATCATAAGGTTGGAGATCTTTATCAGATTGACAGCCAGTTCCGTATCATGCTTGAAGACGGACAGTACCGTTACGTATTCACTATCTACCCGGGATTCCGAACTGATGGCGGCAGCATTCCTTTCTTGTTCAGATGGTTCGCTAAGCCTTGGGATCCCGAGAATCTTGAATACGACGCTTGTTTCATTCTTCATGACGCCTGCTACGCTAGCGGGTATGTCCATCGAGATATAGCAGACGATATGCTTAGAAGCGCCTTGAGGGACATTGGGATAGACAGATTACACGCTTCCACGATACATTGGTGCGTAAAAAACTTTGCTAAATCTCACTATGAGAAAGATGAGAATGCAGATTTCGTCAAATTTCAGATGTTTTCGTTGTAAAAACTGATTTAGAATCTTGTCTATAGTCCCTGGAATGACTTCTACGTCATTTTTACTATCTAACCAATATATTTACCCATCAAAAATTTAAGACGATTATAAGACGTTTAAAACACAAAAACTCCGGCAGCTTTCGCCACCGGAGACCATTTTAGGAGATTATCAACCGTCCATAAAAATCTTATTTGACTTGCTGACTCTGAGGAACTGGGTTCATCGGAGAGGGAAAGTTGCCAGTCTTCGCGAACTTCAACCAATCCCACCACTTCAAAGTTCCGCCTGCTGTCTTATACTGACGGTAAGGTGCCTTGTACTTGGAAAGACCTGCACTGCCTTCTTTATGACGGGTATACTTGCGCTTCTGCTTCTGTTCGGTCGGGACTACATTTCCCGGGACAACAGGAGTCAGAAGGAACTGTTCCTGTGTTTCAGCAGGCATCATCTTTGCGAGGAATGCATCAATCCTCGGAAGATTTTCAATAGGTTGCTTGTCAAAGCTAGAAGCGAAAAGTCTGAGCTTACGCTTTACCTGTTCAATGTAGTTGACGAGTTCTTCGTTGTTGGAAATTGCCATAGTGTGTTTCTCCTGTGTTCTTTGTGTTGTGTTGTTACTATTGTGAGTATTGTTAGTGTTGTTAGTATTCAATTTACCTGCTGCTCTACGTTCATTGATAGAGTCAGCTAATTTCTGACTGCCTTCTTTCGTCATCTTATACGGATGACGCCTCTTAGCACGAAATGCTTCACGTTCTTCTGGAGTCATATTTGCGAAGTACTTCTTACCAGCTTCAGAAATCTTTCTTGCTTTCTCTGCCTTAGATTCAGGTGTGAAAGTTGGAGGTGCTCTCTTTATGCCTTTCATGAAGACAGAGATAGCCTCTTTCTGTTCAGTAGTTAATGTCCATCCGCCTCTGCCCATTTGGTTATCTCCTGTTATTTGTTTAAAGCAAATCCTAATTTCTGACAAGCAGTGATTATCGCTGTTGTGTCAGTGCTTTTATAAATCTGGTCATAAATTTCGCTCAACCCGCTTGCTGCATCAAGCGTTAAATTTGCTTTTTCATTAGCAGTCCATAAAGAATTAAGCATCTTTTCTTTGCAGTTCCAAAATTCAACTGACTTTGAAATACTGTCATATTCTACTGTTTGTACAGTTTCTACTGTCTCATTTTTAGGAAGCGCCAGAATGAAGATTATGAAAAGATCAATTAAAGCAAACTGAAAGCACACAAAAGTACGAAACATTATTTGTCCTCCTTAGCTGTCTTAACAACGAGATAAACGGTATTCAAAAATCCTACAAGGATAAAGAAACAAACAAGAAGAATTGAAAAAATTCCTGTATAATTTCCAAAGATCAGCAAAGCAATGCACATCAAAGTATAAAGCGAGCTACCAAGAATGGTGTTCTGAACGAAGTTTTTGATGGGATCATTGGAGTTTTTCATTGTTTGTCCTTGTTGTTTTGTTTACGTAGATAATATAACAAATTTAAAGGACCTTGTAAACCCTAAAATCAAGAAAATTTTCAGTTATATTACACTACGTCTGAGAATAAGATAAAAGACGAAAATCTTGATAATTACCTGCAAAATGGGAAAAACGCCTATTTTCGTCTTTTTCTTGTAACATTTTTGCTTATTTTAATGTATTTTGGGCGCTTTTTTCTGACTTTTTCCAGTTGTAAAACAAAAGCGGGTAATCTGAAGGACATTTTCCGAATTTCTGTCTAAATTCTGAATACCAACTACGAGTCTTTTTTCTTATCTTTTTCCTACAACCTTTGTGTAAAAATTGGTTTCCTGTATGTATACTTTCTTCAACAAACAAGAATTCCTCTGGCGGTCTGTTATAGTATTTTCCCATCGCAATGAGTTCTTTAGCAGTAAATCTGCATTCAGCAAGGTGATGTAATTCATACTTTTCTTTTGACAAAACAGTATCAGCAAAATTCTCAACTTTCATTATATCTGTACATACTTTGCTATCAAATAAAAATGGACTAATCATAAGTTCTCCTACAAAAAGACCCTCCGTAGAGGGTCGGTCCTTGAAAGAAATCAAGGCGTTATAAGATTTTTCTGTATGTAAACTTTATTTTTCCAACCATACTCATTCTCAATATCAATCTCAATTGAGTCAGGAGGTTGGTCAATATCAAGTTTTTCCGGAGGTTCGAGATAGAATTTTTCTAATCCAGCGAAGGCACTTGCAGGTGCTATCCAAACGTACGTCCTCTTTATTTTTGTTTCTATTTTTCCTTTCATATTAGTTGTTAAATTTAAAAATGACTTTTTTCAAAGAAACTGTAAGGAAACCATCGTAATTCTTATTTCGTTTCTTTTTAATAAATGTCATTGGATAATTGAAATAAACTCATTAGAGAAAGGTAACTTTTGTACTTATCAGAGAAAATGTTCCCTCTATTTTTGAGATTTTTGAACCATTATAGCGGAGGACCCTATGGCTGCTCAAATATCGTGGTTACTCACTCAATTCAAACACGATAGTCCAAATCCCGCTTAACCGGTCTGCAAAAAATTTTGTACGAAAAAGCCCTTAAAACAAATTATTCCAACAACTCGGTCAATTATTCACCGTAGATACGGGTATAAATTTCGTCATTCAGGTCAAATGTGAGTTTAGCCTGAGAATTGTTTTTAGAGAGTTCATCTTCAAGACGAACCTTCTTCTGCTTCAATGTTTCCAATTCCTTGGTAGCATCAAAGTCTGTAATCTTTTCCAATGTGGCTACTTCCCAGTTACCGGTAACAGGGTTACGAGATTTGGAAGTACGATTGGCTTTTAATTTGGTTTCAATCTGTTGTACAACAGTGATTTGAGCATTTACTTTGTTCAAAGCATTAAGAATCTTCTTACCTGCCAAATTCTGTTCATCAATCAAATTGGAAAGTTCACGATTTGCTTCCATCAAATCAGTTAAAAGTTTGTATGAACCTTCAACATCGTTGGTTTCAAATGCTTCAAGCAATTCTGCCTTGCGTTCTGGTTCAACTACATACTGAGAATAACACATTTGAGTATTAATCTTGTTAAGAAGTTCCTTAATGCGTTTACGGAGTGTAAATGCGGTAGTTAAATTTAAATCTAATTTCATATATTATTTCCTCTTTTTGTTTACGTAGATAATATAACAATTTTTAGGACCCTTGGCAACCCCAAATTACACAAAAATTTGTGATTTATTACACTTTTTTTTCTGTCTGTTTCCTTATCCAACATTTCTCACATTCGGACCTTCCGTCCAAATAGTACTGAACATACATTTCTTCTTTACCACATTCAGAACAGTAAGCAGGCCATAAAGTAGTACAAGATGCCTTTCTTCTGTCTGTTATGGCGTCTGCTAATTTACCCATGATAACCTGAAACAAAAGGTTGTGCTGTCATACAAGTAGAGACTGTTCCAGTTAAAGAATTATGAGGCATCTCGTATGGACGATACTGTATCTCTTCCTGCTGTTCTTCATTTATTCCATGTGACTGATTTGCTATCTGAATTGCTAACAATGCAGCTGCTACTCCACCACCTACCATAATCGTTCTCCTAGTCCGCAACTCCGTTTACTCTGTTAATGACTGCACCATTCTGCTTGTCAAAAGCAAATGCGTCTGTAAAGATCTGGTCTTTCTGAGGTACATTGATGTTACACCAAGCTGTGTAAAGTCTTTCTGCCAATAAAGAACCAATCTTCGGTGTAGGCTTGGTTGAAAGATCCATCAAATTGACAGCCCAGTCTTCAAAGTCAATGTACTTTTCTGCTAACTCGATAGGCATGATCCACATATTGTGTGGGTAAATAATGTTGCTTTCCAAACATGCATCAAATGCATGGCGATATTCCGGCATTTTATCTGCTGCTCTATTGAACAGTTCAATAAGCGTGTATCTGTCTTCTGGGTGAGATGCATACCAAAGGTTACAGTTAGTACCATTGATTCTATACATCGTATGATAGACTTTGTCCTTTGCAGTCAACATATCTTCTGTAAGGACTTTATCATGCTGAGCTAAACAGCGTCTAGCTTGATAGATGCCTACAGTCTTTTCTTTATCCTGTTTTGCTTTATTGAGAATTGTTCTGTGAAGAGCTACGTCGCCTAGATATCTGGACTGCTCAAATGTATTCTGAATTGCTACCCCAGGAACTTCATACTTAATTTCCTTTGGGTCATCTTTAAAGATTGTGTAAATCATATTGTCCTCCTAACTCAGTTATTTATTAGCAGCATAGCGTTTTCTTAAGCTTTCTGAAATCTTCTGACGATGTTCAGGTGACTTAGGCCTGCCTTTCATAAACTCTGAAATTCTTTTACGCTGTTCCTCAGACATTTTGTAGACTCTGGGTTTACGTTTCTTATAAGGCTTATAGTGATGTTCTCTTGACATATTTGCTGTGACGATATTGAAGTTACGGACTTTTTCACGTGCCCAACCTCTAGACTCCATGTATATTTCAACAGCGTCAGGTACTTGTCTTGAATTATACTTAAAGCGTGTACCATTGCCAAAAGGTTCAAGAAAATGATGCTTCACATGTTTGCATAACCACGTAAAACCATGCAAAAGAAATTGTGGATCTTCTTCCAAACGTAAATCAAGATACTCTTCCAATACATCATACGGTAATGATGGTCTATCCATAATTTTAACTCCTATAAAAATTGCCAGAGCGGCAATCCGCAACTGGCAATGTATCTACTATGTGAGGTGAGATTTATTGTTTGAAATATAACAAAAGATTACCTGTTTAGCAACCCTTGTTATAATAATTTATTCTTAACGCAAATTACGATTAGGGTCATGAATCATCTTGTTGAGTTCAGCCTCATAGTCTTTGTATTCAGCAGGGATCTGTGGGTTATATCCGCGCTTCTTCAAACGAACCCAATCAGCAAGTTCTGGAGAAGCAAACACCTTTTCTACGCTTGGCTTTGCATTCTTTGCTCTTTCCTGATTTGACTTCACAATCATGAAGTCACGTCCAGCAGCTCTTGATACTCCCTTAGCAGCATCTTGAGCAACCTTCTTTGCTCCCTTTACTTCAACATGAGTAATGACCTTTTTGAAGTTAGGGTCAGACATGAATTTCTGGTATTGAGATTCTGAAATCTTTCCCTTGCCAATATCTGCCTTCCACTTCTCAGGATTATCCATGTAGTATTTCTTATCTTTAGCGAACTGTTTGTCCGCTGCATTGGCTGTCGTTGACTTGCCTTCAGACATCAACTGCTTCTTAGATGCTTCGGAAGCATTCTTGCGAACAGTCTGTTCAGCAGCCTTCTCCTTTGCTTCCTTGTTGATAGCCTTTCTAGCATCGCCAACAGCATCACCGAATACTTTAGTTATCCAGTCTTCACCGACATCGCCAACAGGCTTAGAAACACGACCACCAAATCCTTGGGTAATTGCGTCAACTGCACCTTTAGCCATGCGAGGCACGAGCTCAGTCATAGCACCAGCACCGGCGCCAATCAAAGGCTGAACGATGTTATGCACACCAAGTTCATTTCCTTGGTTGATGTCCGAACCAGCACCTACAGCACCTTGTGCAGCAGCATCAGCAGCTAGCCAAGCAGCTCTTGCGCCTTTGCCTGCAGCAGCACCTGCACCAGGAATAAGGAATGTACCGACGTTTGCTGCATCAAGAGCAAGGTCAGTATTAGTGATGTCTTCACCTTTCTTCATTCTCTGTGAAACATTCGGTGCAAGAATATGTTCATTGATGAATGATGCTACAGGATTTTCCTTCTTGTAGTCAGCATAGATCTTTTTCTTATCACGACGAATGGTTTCATCTTGGAGCTGTTTCATCATCTGGGAACGATCTTCTTTGTTACGCCAGTTGAATTTCATTTCTTCAGCAAGGCGTCCCAACTGTTCCTGATTATAATTCTGCCAGTCATTCTTGTTAGGCGTGAACTTCTGAACTACAGGAAAAGAGGAAACGAGTTTCTGTGCTTCCTCAATATCCTTGTTCTTCTGAGCAAATTCCTTAAGGTACTCATTGATGCGAGCATTTGCTGCATCTTGTTCTGCATAAGGAACATTGCCGCCCATATTACCAGCAGCCTTAACATCTTCAGGACTAATCTTGCCAGCTTTCACCATCTGGTCATAGATGCGAAAGTTTTCTGTGTAATGTTTAGCAAAATTATTCATTATCACTCCTTAGAATTTGAACTGTGGTTTCTGATCTTCTTCCCTTTCTTTCTTTAGCTGACGTGCCAAGTTGTGCTGTGTCTGCCAATCTTGCTGAGCTTCCTTTTCTGCTTGACGTCTCTTTGAGTTCATGATAGTAATAGCCTTCTGAATATCTGTGTCAGTCATTTGACCTTGGTTGTTTGTAAGATATTCATCAATACCATCAGGGTCAAGTTCCTTGACGTTAGCAAGATGACCTGCAGAATTCTTAACAAATGCTTCATGCTTTGTTCGTTCTGCAATGCTAGCTTGGTTGCCCTGCATCTGTCCAGTTACTTCTGCAATCTTCTGGTCAATAACAGAAGTATCCATTCCAGCATTCTGCAACTTAGCCTTCTGAGTGTTAAGGTTGTTGATGTACTGAGCCTGAGCTTCTGGGTTGTTTGTTACCACATTGCTCATCAACGCAGCAGTTTCATTGAGAAGGTTACCCTTCATCTTCTGAGCATCTGCTTCTTGCTGAGCTGCAGTACGAGCAGCATCTGTCTTCCACTTCCAGAATGAAGTAGGGTCTGCATTGTTAATTTTCTTTGATTCCAAAAGAGCTGCCTTGTCGGTATCGCCTTTCTTCAATGCTTCACCGATCTGGCGGTTCTTAATGGTATCGTAAACTTGAGTACCAAACTTGAACGCATTCTGCAGAGCAGCAGCGTTATTCTGGCTTGCCTGAGCAAGTTCCTGAGCGCTGTCTCTGTATGCGATGGGACTCATGAATGTAGGTGCGATTCCGACTATAGCCATGATTAAACTCCAAATAATTTTGAAATAGACGAGCCACTTCTAGGTTGCTGTCTTGCTGATGTCTTCTGAAGTGATGTGCCTTTGTTCCATTTGATTCTGTTGATTTCTTTACCAAGAGAACCAGCTGACAAGAATGCTCTCAACTGGTCAGGAGTGCAAGAATAAGTGTAGTACTTGCCGCCATTACCAAGTTGAACCATCAAGTTCTTTGTTTCAGGATCGTAAACAATATCTGATACGAAACTTGAACGAGCCTTGATGTCCTTTCTCAAAGTAGTATCTTTGTCAGAGAAGTGAGGCGAATCTTTTTCTGCTTCGCGACCCATTTCTTTCCACATAGGATTTTCTTTTCTAGTATGATAGAATTTGTTAAGCAAATCGTTATGTTCTTTTTGAGTCTGCGGAACAAGATAGTCAACATCGCTCAGATTCATCTTAAAATTCTGAGGGTCACTGAAATGCGAAACTGGTATACGAACGTTTTGGAAACGACCAAGACGTTCATCGACCATTGGTTCCGCAAATCCAGAACCAAACATTGCCGCTATACCAGGAGTCATGATTAGTAACCTCCGTATACCGACTTAATTGTTGGCATCTGTGGCTGTTGCTGATTGTTAGCAAGCAAGTTCTGAGTATTCATCTGATTAAATGCCTGCTGGTCAGCGTTCTGTTGCTGAGCCTTCTGTTGTGCCATCTGTACTGCTGCGAGAATAAGTGGTAGCATGATTTCCCTCCTTTCTATATCTATCCAAAGATTCTTCCAAGCAATCCCTTCTTGCTATTCTCATTAGCTGCCATCTGCTGTGCGAAGTTAGCAGCATTCTGAGCGTCAATGTTGTTCTGACCGGCAAGGTTAGAGATGTAGGAACCATAAGCGTTAGTTGTGTTGTCAAGCGCGTTCTGAGCCTGTCCAAGCAAGTCACGATTCTTGTTATACTGATTCTGATAAGCTTGGTTCTGCAAGTTAGCGTTAGTGCTAAACTCATTCAAAGCCTGTCCGCGTTCCTGCATGTAACGATCATAAGCCTTGTCTGCTTCCTCAGATGCCAATGCCTGCTGCTTAGCGGCAACAGCGTTGAGATAGTCAGAGCTGAACATATCACCAGCATTTGCTCTGCTGTTTGTGATAGCGTTCATTGCTTGATTAGCACGCTGATTAGCGAACTTGCTGTAATAGTCTTCAACATTCTTATCAAACGAGAATTCACCAGGATTATAGACTTCCTGATTTTCAAGGTTCTGCAAGTACTGACTATACTTTCCTGCAGTATCGCCGTAAGTACCTTGAACCTTATTCAAGTACTGATTGTAAAGACCACGGTTTTGAGATGATGCATCGTCAGCGGCCTGCTTTGCTTCTTTAAGAGCAGCATTTGCCTTTGCTACTCTAGAATCCTGGCCGAAACCGAGTAGATCCCCCGGGTCAAGAAAATCCATGACTCCCATAATTATTCCTCCTTAAAACTGAATAATCACTGCTATGCAAGGCTCAGTCACGTTAAGAGCCGTTTGCTGTAAGTTTAATACCTGTCCTGAGATAGTATCTTTTCTAAATTCTATCACAGGTGTTGTTTCATATCTTTCATTAAGGAACTTCTGAGGCAATGTGTTTGGTCCTGTCTCACAGTTCTTTCTGAAGAAACGGATTTTGCCACTTTCAATGCAACGCCAACCATTATCTTCAGATACCTGCCACGTGCCCGCCACAGCCTGTAGAATGTCCTCAATTCTTGACTTGTTGTTAATAATCATACCATCTCCTAAACAGGCGTATTGAGCTCCTGGAAACGAATGCTTGAGTCGCTAATAACCCAGTTGGTCGGTTCAGAATATGAAACACGAAGAACGCATTGTCTTGTCATACCCAAAGCAAGCCAATCAAGTCGAGCGTTATACTGACCACGCATACCAACAGATGCTGCTATTACGTTGCCATAAGTATAACCACCATCGTTAGACATTTCCAACAATGCCTTGCCTTCTTTGTTGTATTCGTTCATCGCTCCACAGTTACATTCAAGAGCAAGTTCATAGATGATAAACGGTCTATAGTTAGATGTAATGACCGGTGTCTGTCTTACTCTCAAAAGTGGGAGTCGGTGAGTTGCGTCAAAGTCTTCATAGAAGTAATCATCTGCAAGTTCATAAAGGTTTCCGTTCTCGCATGAACCAGCAATGATCTTGTTGTTGAACCATACAGCAAACTGTGGCATGTAAGGCTTGTTACGTCCTGTATAGAAATTACGAGAAGAACGAACGTGCCATTCGCCTGTAGTTAAGTCATAGCAGTATGTTTCATTCTTAATTGTAAACAAATAGAAACTATGATTATTCTTTGAATATGTCCAGCCACGAACTGCTGTAACGTCATTTGCATTGATGATCTTGTCAAGCCAAAGTGGCGAGATCTTCTGAACATTCGTATCGTCAATTCTCAATATGCACTTAGCGTTTGACTTACCAGTACCAATGCAAAGCTGCGTGTGGTTAATAGACGCGATAGAATAAGGTGCTTCAAGACCTTGTTCCTTGTTAATCGTATATGAAGTTCTCTGCCATGTCTGATATGATTCTGCGTCACCTCTCTGCCAGAATTCAATAGAAGACGGACCAAACAAAGTAAGCAATGCACCTACCGATGTAACAGCGATACATTTGTCTGATGAAGATTCACCGTTGAAGTATTGCTGAACGCCGTAATCGTCAAGGAAACAGTAATCGCCTGCGTCAACATCAACCATATCTACTGTAATGTTGTCTGACTTGTACTGAACTTCGCCATTGACGATCTTAAATACATTTCGTCTTTCTTTGTTCAAAGGATATGGAACAGAATAATAGACATAGCCAGAACCAGCATCGTTAAGAACGATAGATCCTGAAACTACTGCAATGTGTGTAGGCTTAATGTAAGCATTGTCTTCGTCAATTCTTTTTGGCAAAGTAATTTCAACTGCTTCGCCTTTCTTAAGATCATAACCATGAATGCTGTGGCCGTCAACCCACATTAGGATAGCACGTTCGCCACCGCTTTCAGCAAATTGAACACAGTTACCAATAGCATACTGACCTATACTTGAAATGTTGTTTGCTTTATCAATCTTATAGATGGTACCTTGGTATGCAACGAACAAATCAGGCACGTAGTTAAGATTCTTTAAACCAGTGGTAGGTACATACATACCATCGCATTGGCTGCCATTACCCAAGGAAAGAAGAAACTTCAAACCAGGGCAGCTATTCATGAATGTTCTTGCATCTTTGTTCTCAGGACCGTCTGTATTTCTTTCTGTAAACATATTGCGTGAGATACCAGATCCCTCAATGTTTGGGAAATCTGTTTTAGAAGTACCACCAACAAATGAATAAACGATCTTTGACTGTGGCATGATTAACCCCACTGTGCAGGACAGAATCCGTTGTAGTAATTATCCATGTAAGAACCTTTCTCAATAAAGTCATATTGCTGTGGGCGATTTGCCTGATTGACTCGCTTGATTAAACGGATAGAGTTTGCGAATTCTTCTTCAAATGTATCTTTGAGATCCATCAACTTATATCTTAGGCAAAGCTCAGCACAGAGACCATCTTCCAAAAGATTTTCATACATATTGGAAACGTAAAGCGTATCGTCAATCTCGATGTCAGGAATACCTTCAAGATATGTTACACGAATTGGTGCAGCAGTACCAGCATTCAACTCAATCTTGAGACGCTGAACTGTTTGAGCAAATTCCTGATGCATGATTGGTTCAACGTAAATGTTTTCTGTCTCAATGCAGTATTCAGATGCCAAACCGCACTTCAAGAAGGAGTCAATTCGCATCTTTGTTGCTGGCGCCAACTGAATATAACGATTGGCAATCTTTCTACCAACGCCCAATACTCGGTCAGGCAATTCTTTGACAGCGAAGGTCGGCCAATAATCTTGCATTTTCTTTTCAAATTCGTCAGATGAGATGATTGACTTTTCGCCTAATGTGAATGATACGACACAGTAGAAATGCTTGCCTTCATGCGGTTCTTTGAATTTAAGAATATCGCCGACATTAAGATTATCAAGTACCAACTCTGCTGTTTCGTAATTGTTGAATGTCTTCCAGTTTTCTGGAAGGACTGCAAATGTAATGAAATCCCTTGCTGTAGTATCTGCGCATTTAACGTCAGAAAGGATAAGGTTCTGTTCATTGAGCTTAGCAATAACAGATTTAAGATCCTGTAGTGCAGCTCTTGTCTTTGTACCATCAGCGACCTGACCGTCACCCACAAGTGAGCAACGTTGGAAAGCGTGCTGAATGAGACTGTTTACTTGAATGGACATTTGGGACTACCTCCTTGAACTATTTATTTAAAAGACAAAAAGGTCCCAGGACCGAAGTCCCAGGAACCATGTTAGGAGAACGTATTCTCTATTACTTTTCGAAATAGACGGTTACTGCTTCACGAGGTTCAGGAAGAGTGAATGCGTGCGGAGCATCCAAGCGGCCCAAGACCTTCATGTGCTGACCGTCACCGTACTGCGACATCTTGATTGAGATACCGTCTACAGTTTCTGTAGCGTTTTCAGATCCCGGAAGATCATCAAACTTGTAGGTATCTACACCGAGAGCCTTCTGTGTACGGATCTGACCAACGTAATAGCTCTTGCCTTCTGTGAGGATCGGAGAAAGAGTCAATGCAGAGGTACCAGATGCTACCCAAGCGTTCGGGTTGCCGTATGCCTGTCCTTCAACAGTGATACGGAGTTCAGGAATCTTACCGTCCTTGTCAACGATAATTGTGTAATCCTGATCTGTTTCAATTCCGTCCTTACCAACAACCTTGAGGCCATTAGCAGAGAATGCCCAACCAGCCTTGAGACCAGTGCCAGAAATGGATGTTACTGGCTCAAATCCCTTGCCAGAAACGTCAGTCAATGTGACAGAAGCGTTAGCAGCAGAGATGTTTGTTGCATTAACTACAGGAAGGTTTGCTTCATTGATAACAGCAGCACCAGCGTACTGGCCGAGGTATGCGTCTGCATAGATCTTGCGCTGAATGTCATCAGGAATGAAGTTTGCGAGACCACCATTTGCGATCTTGCCAGCAACAGTCGGCTTGACGAATGCGACCTTAGTACCAGCAACCTTTGCTTCATCGAGCTTCATAGAAGCATCAGACAAAGTTGCGAAGTTTGCGGAACCAACGGTAGCCTGGCATGCCTTGAAGACTGTCTGGTCAATAGCAGCCTTGTCGAGAGACTGAGCCAAAAGAACTGCCTTCGGCTTAACGATTTCCTTCTTGAAGTCCTCAATGTCTGTCAACTTGTTCCAAACGTTAACCTCGAAAGAAGTATTCTTGTTTTCGAGAGTTACCGGAACTTCAACTTCAACAAGAGAATCCGGATCTGCGTCCAAACCATCAACTACCTTACCCGGATCTGGGATATAGATCTTGTAAGTACGGCCGTATTTCTTGCCGTCCAACTGACCCTGAGTCATGTAGGAAGTTGCTTCCTTGAGGTACGGACACTTGTCTGCTACTTCAGTAGCGATCATTTTTACCTTTTCGGTATTGCTAAATGTATTTGCCATAATGTATTGCCTTTTTGTTTAAGGGTGTTTAACGTCTTAAGAATTCCCTCATAGCATCTCTGTCAGAGAAGATGTCCTTCTGAGGTGTTTCTCTATTTATTCCTGGCTTTCCAACAACTGGAACAGCAGGAGGTGTAGGTGGTACTGGCGCTGCAGTTGGCGCAGGAATTACTGGCTGCGATGCGAGCTTTCTTTCCAAATCACGGACGAGGAACTGTCTATCGAGTTGTGTAACACCTTCCTTAAAGAAATCATCTACGGTCTGCATGTTAGTAGCGAACTCGTACATAATCTTCGGACCGAGCGGCGACATCATGATATAACGACTCAACTGTTCGTCTTGGTCAATTAGATCACCAAGTCCATCCTGCAAAGCCATGTCCAACTTTTCATGATAGTCTTTCAAGGCAACTTCGTCAGAATAAAGCTTGGAAACGTTTTCATCAACGATTGACTTGTAACGACCTTCAAGTTCTGTCTGCTTTTTCTGCTCGGATTCTTGTTTCTGATATTCTTCGAGCTTATCTGCAAGGATTTTCTGAACTTTGTCGTCAACCAACTTGTTAATGAAATCGTCATCAGTCTCAAACTGGTCGCGTGTTGGAGGTGCGTACTTCTCGGGATGTTCGAGTCGGTCAAGTCTGTCCATCATTTGCTTGAACTGTTCATCGCGGTCAGAAAGCATCTTTTCATACTTTGCTTTCTGCTTTGAGAACTGTCTGTGGAACGAATACTGAGCCTTCTCAAGATCCGTGTACTGCGGTTTTTCTGGAGTCCCTTTAACTTCAGGCAATTTGTTTTCTACTTCCGCAGGCGTTTCAGCGTTACCTGCAGGTTCGACGGGAGTGGTTTCTGGTTGAACTGCTGAAGGTTCTTCCGTACTAACACTTTCAATCTTGTTTTCTTCTTCCATGGTATTAACCTTAAGCGTGGATTTAAAAGTCTGTATCCTACCCACGTTGCAGGATACTCACCGATATTTATTACTCCATGAATCTTGCTTGTTCTGCTCTCTTGCGCTCTATATACTTTCTTTCTATAATTGGTCCAAAGTATGTCAAGACAAGGGCATCAGCAATGTCAGGAGAACGTCCAATCTGCAACTTAATATCAGCCTTTGGAATAATCTGAATCTTGTTGCTGTTGTTAAGAATGTATCTTGTTGCATTCAATTCGTGTTTTAATTCTGTGGTCAAACCAATCAGTCCTTCATCGTCAATCTGTTTCTTAGCTGTGCAGTACATTTCTGCACGGTTATTAAGATAGACATGTTCTGTTGCCGCACCACCAAACGGAACAGTCTGGGCAAGAATACCGTATTCGTTCAAACGTTCACAAAGGTCAAGTCCATAGGCTTCATCTATGTAGACCATTGATAGATTGTCTTTACCGAACTCGATGGTAATGCCACGAATGATACTGCAAAGTTCACTGGCTGTTGCCATCTTTTTCTCAACGATCTTGACGATCTCATTGCCACGTCTGACAACGATTACGTTCATATCGTTTCCAAGACCAGAACAGTCAACGCCGATGTTATAGCCTAATCTTGTCTGACGAACAGTATTGCATGCATTGTCAAGCATAGTATTCGTGAACAAGATACCATCAGACGAATCATCAACTTCTTCACCATAGAACTCACGCTTCCAAGAATTTTCGTCAATGCATGTTTTCTTCATCAACTCAATTTCTTCAGGAGTAATCTGTGTATTGTCAGAAGTCTTAGCCGTAACTACCGGAATGTTATTCTTTCTAACAAATTCTGTCAGCCAGTTTTGAGAACGAGGCGTTGACATCATACGGATCTGTGACTTGAATGGAGCACAGTCACGCATACAGAATGCCAAGACGGTAAATATGTCAGGAGGTGCCAAAGCTGCCTCGTCAAGAATAGCAAGTGAAATAGAAGTATAACCTCTTATTGCTTCAATGGACTCGTATGAACCAAGATAGATGACGCCTTTGCCATAGACAATCTTGTTAGATGTCTGATTCCACTTATAGTCTCCAGGAGCTATTACATCGAGCTGTTTCGTAATCTCGGGCACCAGAACCTCACGTATGGCCTGAGATGTCTGTCCCATACAGATTATTCGCTGACCGCGCATAAGAGCTTTAACCGCTATTGCAGCAGCAGTAACGCTCTTACCGGAACCACGTCCAGCACGGAAATAAAGGATAGGCTCTTGTGATCTTGAAACTAGTTTCTGGTGAGGCAGAAGATCGTATGTTATCTTTCTTGTATCACCAGAATCTTCAATCTTAAGACAACCAATCTTATTCGTTATCGTTGTCTTTATCTTCATCGTCGTCAAAGTGAACCTCAATCTTCTTAGGACCTACAGTAGCATCAACTGCCTGTTCTGTTCTTTCCGACCAATTGTTCTTGAAACGACGTTTGAGAATCTCGAGGAACTGTGGCTTGTTAGACCAATAGTACTTTCCTGTGATTCTGTCTTCAATCTTTTCTTTGAGAACAGAAAGACGATCCTGCATTTGCTCCAAGAGTTCAATCGTTCTATCAGCAAGATCTCTATCTGCGCCGAATGAACGACGTGTCCAGATAGTCATATTGCTTTTCTTGAACTTCAATTCAGGTGGAAGGTAATCTTGAATAGAACTCATGAATACAGCAACAGACATGTATGATGGTTCATCATCATCGTGCTTACCTCTGCCCCAGCCTTGATAGTTGAGCAAACGCAAAGTAATTGCTGCTTTGTTGAAAGGAGTATTGGACTGTGCGTCATCAGGAGCGAACACGGGTTCAGTCATGTTCTCAAGAAAGTATTCCATCTGTTTGTGTCGGAACTCTCTTAATTTTGCTTTGTTTCCAGCGGATAGCATGTTAGTAGCCTCCTCCAAAACGCTTTTCTATTGCGTCCATTTTCATTTCAAGCCTCTCCAACATCTTGATGGTATTACCCATTACCTCAAGAATATCGGAGATCGTAGGCTCTTTTACGAGCTCCTTTTCAGGTTTAATTTCGTTTGTAATTGTCTTCTTTCTCATTATGTCTCCTCATCGGAAATACGTCCGATCCGTGTTGTATTTATGCGGTTAATGCTCGTTAAACGGATAACCAGTAGTTTGATAATTTCTAACGTAAAGTATAGTGTTCGGGTTAATATCACATGCACTGAAATCTGATTTGACGCCAGAAGGTGCATTTTCATATTTACCAATATATGTGTATGCACTGTTGGTATATGCTGTGTTACTAGCAGTTGACTGATAATCTAATCGAGTAGCTTTACCATATCCAATCGTGCTATTAACAAATTTCGGCGTCCATTCTCTCTTTAAGTATACATCGCCTTTAATAGTAGCACTTACAATGTTTCCTTCGCTACGTCCAGAAAAGTCTTCAATGTACTTGAATGATGGATTATAATCCAAGGAACCAAGTTTAAAAAAGTCAACGTTCTTAACAGATGTAACCGCTTCCCAGCCATGATTAAAATCACAGAAGTTTGGTGCATAGAAGTTTTCAAGTTCAAGAATACGTGCTTTCTGTGGATATGTTTGAATAGGAGTATTGTTTCCAGTACCACCGTCTGCAATAGCTGGTGCTATAGTATATTCATAGTTTGCCAAACCATCAATGTTTCCATAGTTCGGTGCATAGAAGTTACGGACTGCTGTGTAATCTGAAAGGTTGAAGGTAGCACATCCAGAAACAGATGTATCTCTGTAACGAATGATTTCTGCTTCACCATAAACAGGTTTGTTATTAACGTTATCCCAACCAGAATATCCACCGTTAGTCAAGTCATAATAACCACCAGCTACCAAAGGCGTTCTCAAGTAAATGTAATCTGTGCTGTTAGGCTCATAGTTGTAGTAAACTGCATATCCCAACTCAGGTGATGCAGAACCAGTAGCAACTCTTAATGGGAAACAGTCTTCTTCTCGCCATTCATTTGCAGAATAGTAGTAAGGCGAAGAAAACGCCAACGCTTCGCTGACGCTTTCAGGCGTTTCAGTAGGCAACATGTGGTTAGGATCTCTAACAGCAATAGCAGGTCGCTGTGCTGAACCACTGTTTCTTTTAATTATGATGTTTGGAATACCGTTACTCCAAGATGCACTCCAAGTATAACCGATGGGACATCCGTTATAGATGAAGTAGTATCCATTCTGACCAACAAAAGCATTACTCATGTGTTCTCCTTATGCTAACTGAATAGTGTATGTACTATTTGTATTCATACTGAATGTACCGCTTCCCATCATTCTCTGGAAGTTACCAGCTGAACCCCAGACTTGAGCAGTAACAGTGCCAGTAGGTTGATAATACATATCAGTCTTCCATGAAATTGACTTCCAACCAGAAGAAGGAGTTCCGCTGAAATAGAATTTAGCAGAAGAGCAGTATTCTGACTTAGAAGCAGTCGTGTTACAGATAGTTTCCATGTCTGTGCTGTTGATAGGATTCCAAGATCCGTTGTAGTACTGACCAGCATAACATACAGAGTCAAATGAAGCTGCTGCACTGTTAGCAGACATACCTGCAAAAGTAAGGTTATCATTTTTATTCCATGCTACAACAAGATAAGCCTTTTCATAAGTAGGAAGCGGTGAAGCAGTAGGCCAAATCAACTGTCCATTATACATAGCGGAAACAGGGTTCCCGTTATAAACGAGACCCTGAATCATTGAACCATTTAACATTAATCCTGCCATTTAACAGTCTCCCATGTTAATTGCTACCAGTGATGATATAAAGAACTCCGGATTCTGTTGCTTGTGCGGATGTTGCCACATATTCTATGTTTCTGTTATCCAACATATCGCATGTAGCATACTTCATACCGATACCGCCAACATAATACTCAGGTTCTGCATCAAGCCAGTCGCTATCCAAGTCGTAGTGAACTCTTACGCCGTATCCTGGTTCAAGAGTAGCAGTTCCTTGAGCAGCTGAGTAATAAATCGAGATATCCTTCCAGTTGATGATGTTGAAAGTCCAGTCTCTGTTCATCTCAGGATAATCATCAATAGAAGAATCACCAGAATCAGCAGAAGTATATGTCTTGCTGAAGTATGATGCCTGAGCGGACATTGACGAAGGAACAACAGCAGAAGCATCAACCCAAGTAGTTGAACCACGGTAGTCCTGCATCAAGAACGAGTTATGATTTACTGCTGTAGGAGCAAGCAAACCGACTGCAGAATCTGCAACCCAAACAGTTGTTCTTGCTGGTGTAGACTGCGATGTCTGATACCTGATTAACATATCGCCGTTAGCAGAGTATGCAGTAGCAGGAGTGCTGTAATCATATGTTATCTTATTGCCACCGCCACCAACCTTGCCATCAGCGTCGTAGAAGTAACCGAGTGGAGCATGAACGTTACCGCTATTGTCAATTACGAACAAGTCACCACGAGCGTTAAGGTCTGTACCGTTACCGATAACGAATGCAGCGTCTGCAGAAGTACTGTTATACTTACCGATAGCCATGCAGCCATTGGCCTTAGTACCGATACCGAATGCCTGACCAGCACAGACTGCAACCGTGTTAGAACCTTGAGCAAATGAGTATGCAGATGCGTAAGGATTGTAGCCTTGAGCGAATGACATGTCAAATGCTCTTGACCAAATACCTTGTGCAAATGAATATCCAGAAACTGTTTCGTTTTCGCCTTGGCCGAATGAATGCTGATTTGCTGTGATGTTATAGCCTTGTGCGAAAGAATCGCCTGAAACATCAAGGTTAGCACCTTGACCGAACGATGCACTTTGAACTTTAACAGTCTTACCTTGAGCAAAAGCAGAACCGATAGCAGATACTGCGTTGCCTTGAGCAAACGATGCAGACTGTGACTTAACAGTAGTACCCTGACCGAATGCAGTAGCATCAGCAGTAACGTTAGAACCAATTGGGCACTGAACGGAATTCTTCAAAACGTAGTTATCAGGATCTGCTGTGTTAGTAGCAGCAATAACCAATGTATTGATAGAAGAGTTAGGTGTCAAAGTAATTCCAGTACCACCAGAAAGTGACCAAGTTGCAGAACCAAGAGAAACTGTATCAAGTTCATTATCTACAACTACAGGTGCGATACCCTGGTAAGTCTTACCACCAGCAGTGACAGAAATTACATCGTCGTAGATTTGAATACCGTTACCGGCTGAATACTCGTGGCCAGAAGCATTGATGACGTGGTCAACAATTGTGATACCGCTACCAGCAGAATAGTTGTTATAGAGGTCAACGACTTTATATCCAGTAACTGGAACTGAGCTATAAACATCACCAACATAATATGCTTCACCTATGAAATAATCTGATGCTTTTATCCAAAGGCTATTACCTGCAGATGTAGATGTATAAGGAATTGTGTATGACTGCGAATTATCTAGTCTTGGGATAACAAAGCTGGTTAATGTATTACCATCGCCGTCTTTAATCCATGCAGATGTAGCATAATTTAGGTATGTGCCAACTTGTGCAGCAGACATTTCACCAGATAATACGTTATCAAGTATCTTATAAGGAGTTGAAGTTTGCGGAACTGATCCAATAACCTTGCGCTTGATGTTAACTGCAGAATCAACATAGTGTGTAGTCAAATCCAGACCAGAAATGCTTGCTTCCAATGTAGAATTTGCATTGTCAACTATCAAAGTGCCCGATGGAGAAGTATAAGTAGTGCCACCTTGACCGCCAATAGCAGAGCCGTTAATAGCGGAAATGTTATTGTCGCCGTCATAGTTGAAAATCAATGTATCTTGCTTACCGCTTGTAGCAGACTCAACTGCAGCAGTAATCTCATCTGACCAATCCTTACCAGAAATGACGTGGTCAGTTACATCGATGTTTGCTCCAGCAGAGTAATCAACGACAGTCGGAATTTCAGACTTATCTGCTTTACCAGAGGTTGCTGATGTAATTTCAGTTGTCCAGTCCTTTCCTGAAACAACATGATTGGTGATGTTGACGTTAGCACCAGCAGAGTAAGGAGTTACATCCTTACCAGCAGTCCAAGAGCTATCAAGTTTTCCAGATGTTGCTGATGTGATGTTTGTAGACCAGTCACGTCCAGAAATTACGTTAGAATTGCTGATGTTGATATTCGCACCAGCTGAATAAGTCTTACCAACATCGCCACTGATGCTGAAGACAACAGCGTTTTCAGTCTCTTCAACCTTGATACCAGAAGTACCAGATACTGGCTTAGCAGACGGAACTTCAATTCCCGAGATTGCTGACTCAATATGTTCATCAATGGTTTGTGTCCAGTCCTTGCCAGAAATAACGTGGTTAGTTACGTTTACATTAGCACCAGCAGAGTAAGGAGTTACATCCTTACCAGCAGTCCAAGAAGCGTCCAACTTACCGCTTGTAGAAGAAGCGATTTCATTTGACCAATCCTTGCCAGAAACAACGTGATTAGTAATGTTGATGTTGCTTCCTGCACTGTATGCTTGATTGTCATCTCCAGAATGTGCTGCTGTATATACAGTGAACGAAGAAATGTCAAGCTTATTTACTGTGCCTGCAGAAGTAATGAATCCAGATGGGTTGCTTGCAGAATAGTAATCACCAGAAGGTTGCTTACCGCTAACAGCAGCAATGATTTCATCTGTCCATGACTTACCGCTAATTACATTGTTAGTGATGTTGATGTTATCACCAGCTGAATAAGTCTGTCCTTCAGAACCTGTAAACGAAATTACATGGTCTGTAATGTTAATGCCGTTTCCTGCGCTATACTCTGTAGTATCTGCGTCAGCAGTGAATGCAGACCAAGCAGAAATATCCAACTTGTTATGGTAGTTATTTACTGCTGTAGTGTATGCACTATTGGCAAGAGCATTCACAGCAGACAACCAGTTATAGGTGCTTGCTGTATAGCTAGAGAATGAACTCAACGGCAAATAACTTGAAAGGTATGGGTCAATATCAGGAAGACGGATGTATGCACCTTTCATCCAGATGTAGTGGTTATGGTCAGCGCAAAGTCCCCAAGAAGAGAAGATTGGCAATACTGAACCAAACTGCAACTGTTCTGTTGCTGAACCGTAATCTTTACCACCAGAAATCCAAGGGCATGAACCTCCACCTTGACCAGATGTTGCAGAAATGATGTCGATGATCTCACCAGATGTTGCTGAAACTACTTCTGTCATATGTTCAGTAACAGCAGACATACCAGAGACAAATTCATCTCTTCCAACTTTCTGACCGATTTCGTATGTCCAGTCTTTACCTGAAACTACATGGTCTGTAATGTTAATGTTGTCACCAGCAGAATACTCAACGATCTCAGGGATTGCCGAGCTGTCAGCCTTTCCAGAAATTGCAGAAGCAATGTGGCTGTCAATGTCGTCAGTCCAATCTTTACCAGAAATAATTCTGTCTGTGATGTCAATGTTCGGACCAGCTGAATAAAGGTCGCCGGTTACCGAGATAATGTTTACGCCTTGGTCATTGGTAATCTCAATGTTGTTACCACCAGAAAGAGCTGCAGAAACGCCACCTTTGACGATCTGTGCCATTTCCTGAGACCAATCACGGCCAGAAATAACATCGTCTGTAATGTTGATGTTAGGTCCGGCACTATACTCAATGTTTGTTCGGCCAGCACCGCGAAGTAGCACAGTCTGGCTTGAAAGAAGTTGTTTCTTAGACATTCTTTCCCTCCTCCAATATCTATACTTGCTTAGGATTGATTACCTTTGAGACAAGATTTTCATCCAAAGCATAGTAAATACGTGAACCATACCATCCATCATGATCATAATGGAATAGAAGGTCAACGTCACCACTCTTTGAACGATCTACTGTAACTGTTCTGTATCTTGACTTATCATACCAAGGTTGTTGACCGTCTTGTCCTGCATAAGTCCAACCTGCCTGTTTAGAAATTAGATAAGATCCATCGTTGGTATAAGTTGCTTGTCCATACTCGTATGCTGTAGAATTATAATGTGCAGCGAACCAATAATAAAGTGTAAAATTCTCGGATACATTTTGAATGTTCTTAATGAAATTCTGATAAGACTCGCCAGCAGTAACGCCATCGTTTGTTTCAAAGACTTTAAAGCCTTCCCAAACACCAGGATATCTTGTTTGAGAAAGAAAGTCAGATGTTCTATCGTTGCCGACATTGTTCAAGTCAATGGTAAGTTGCTCAGGGGGCGGCAAAGGTACAGACAGAAAAGTGGATCCTATCTTCATGAATGATCCATTAGGTGATGATAAAAATGTACTCATTTACTTATCCTCTTTCTTTGCGAGTTCTATCTTAATGCTGCACAACTCGTCCAAGATGCGGTCCAACTTATCGGCAAATAGTGCATTCTGTTGTTTCATGAACTGAACGTCGTGTTCAACCAAAGTAAGACGCTTATCCAAATCGTCATGAGCAGTATCTCGTTCTGTCTTTGTGACTTTACGCTGAGACTGAATCTTAAAGTATATGAAACCAAGTCCAAGGACACATACCACGATGGGTAGTGCCGATGGACTGATTGCAGCGATTACTGATGTGATTACTGATTCCATAACAACTCCTTACGGCATGATACCAGATGCAAGCCAAGTACCATTACAACCTATGACTCTATGATATGCCCATGAACCACATGAACCGGAACCGTTACCAACAGTACCATAGTTATAGGCAGTAAAGTGAACACCGTAAGATCCTAAGTTAGTAGCTGTACCATACTTTGCAGCGGTAGCAGTAAGATCATATGCAGTAGTTTTATTGCTTTGAGAAGTTGGGAACCAAGAGTTCGTTGAAACAGACGATCTACCAGTGCCTGTGCCATTTATACAAGCTTGTGCAGTGACGGCTCTTTCTGATGCACCACAGAAAATACCAACGGATGTAACGTTTCTATGTCCAGTAATGTTCATATGAGCTGAAAGTTTCCAAGCAGAACAGTTCACTGGTGCTTTAAGTGATGTTGATTTCCAGTTAGTAAATGACTTCCATGCATGATAAGCAGCTTTCATATTGTTTGCTTTAGATGTTCCCGTAGCACCATAGTTAGTACCTTCACCACCGGTCATCGTTGAAGAAGCGACAGTACCTGTCCAACCAGTTATCTGTAATGACGGATAAGCATCTGCCACACCCTGATAAGAACCATTGAAGTTATTTGTCCACTGAAGGTTTCCGCGAGCAGTAAATGTATTTTTCTGAGTATTAGTAGTTGTAGCATAACCAGACGCAGTAACGGTTCCATGTGCAGAAAACCCTCTTGACCAATTAGCGGAAGCAAAGTTATCTAATCCAACAGGCGCTCCACAACCGCATCTAAAGTATTCAGGTGTAGACGCAGTTATAACAACATCTGAACCAATAGGAATATCTTTATATGCAGTGCTGCCAGCATTATTCCAGGATGTAGTTTGACCATTATATGTAGCAGTTATACCTAAAGTTGCTGTAGCATTAGCAACAGCACCAAACCGAACATATTCAATTGGTTCGTACTCAAATGATACATACCCATTCCAACCTGGATAGGCAAGCGTCATGCCGTTATACTGTAGCTTGTAAATGTCTGACATTAGTTGCCTCCAGATACACGGTTGATACCGACGACTTTAGTAAAAGTATGATGTCTTTCAGAACCATCATACCAAGTTATTTCTTGTGGTGAAGCAGTGGTCCATATACCGCCTTGTCGTCCACTTACTAGAGAAATACTTGTATCTGTCATTGTTCCCCAATCGCAATACATTCTCCATATATTGCCATTTATGCCATCGGTCTTAATACCAAACACAGTCTGTCCAGGTTTATAAACCATTTCCTGATAGTATGTTTGATTTGATTCCTGATATGGAATGTAATAATAAAGACCATATTTTTCAAAGTGTGTTAGAGATTCATTTAGATTTATGGTAGAACCAGTAGTAGAACCAGCACCACTCCACAGCACCGTTTCATCGTTGCTGAATACCAATGTATTATCAACCAGATTAACCTTGATGCCAGGTCCAGCAGAGATAGGCAAAGCAGATCCACCCCATGTACCACTGTTAGCAGTAACTGTGTCAATTACGTCAGTAGCAGATGCAGGCAATTCAGTCATGAAACCAGAAGGGTTAGATGCTGAATAGTAGTCACCGCTTGGCT
>Ga0310786_10001624_pt1 | contig 36079 bp, 35 predicted proteins | sample AusTroGonzalo_MG_FD_203881 | JGI IMG/M metagenome (GOLD analysis project Ga0310786, IMG submission 203881) | Bovine rumen microbial communities from tropical cattle in Woodstock, Queensland, Australia - Gonzalo_03 (v2) (version 2) | ecosystem: Host-associated > Mammals > Digestive system >... | reverse complement strand
GGGCTATTTTTACTATAAAGGAATTGGAGTCGAAAAGAATTTAGCCCAATCCTATTCATACTTTATGAAAGCCCATGAGTATGGTTATTCTGATGCCACTATAAACTTAGGTGTCATGCATTTGAACGGTAATTATGTTAAGAAAAATTATCACGAAGCCTATAAACTATTTATTATGGCTGCAAAACGCAAGAACCCCTCTGGTTTTTACCATATAGGTCTTATATACGAAAAAGGTTTGGGTGTAAGACGCAACAAGTATAAAGCTCTTCAATTTTATGGAGCCGCTGCTTATCTGGGAGATGATGACGCAAAGAGAGAACTTGACAAAAACAACTCATCCACAAATAATCTGTCAGAAATTTATAATATAGGGAAGGACATAATAGAAGACATTATGAAGGATCAGATCAAAGACCTTCTTTCTGACATTATATCTAATGCTGTCGACAAGATATTAGATGAAGAAGGGTCTGTCATTTCAGACTTCATTGGGGATGCTGTTGCTGATGGTATAATGTTTGCTTTTGACAGTGACTAATAATTTAAAATCTTCATCACATGAAGATTACATCTCTGTGATCAGCCATGTTATACTATCTGTTTAGATATTTTGAAAATTTGGGAATCCCTGGCTCCGGCATGTGGAGTTACATTTCCTTCCGTTCTTTAGGGGCATTTATGTTGGCACTTTTGCTTTCATGGAAGTTGGGGAAGTGGTTCATTGCTTATATGGTGGGGAATCGAAATAAGTTTGAAGAAAAGAAGTTCGATGAATCTATCGACCCTGTTGCAGCCAAGCGAAAGTATATACCGTCAATGGGTGGTTGTGTCATCATTGTGTCGGTTGTTTTCGCTTGTCTTCTTTTCGGAAGACTGCGTAACATCTACCTTTTGCTTATACTTGTGACTACCATTTGGTTAGGTCTAACGGGATTGGCTGATGATTTGCTAAAAATCAAGCGGAGTAAAAACGGACTTGCTGCTCATTGGAAATTGATGTCTCAACTTGTTATTGGCATTATCGTTGGTCTTACTTTATATTTAAGTCCTGATGCTGTAATACGAGAGAATGTAGTTACCCAGAACAGTAATGGGGTATCGGAGATCGTGCATAAAAGCGAACCAAGGAAAAGTACCATTACTACAATTCCATTTGTTAAGAGCCATAATCTTGATTATTCGTTGGTAGGATCTCAAGAAGTTGGTTGGATAATATTTATCGCAGTTACCGTGTTTTTCATCATGTTCACAAGCAATGGTGTCAACCTCAATGATGGAGTGGATGGTATGGCTGCCGGCAATTCCGCCATCGTGTTTACTGCGTTGGCGATATTGGCATACGTATCCAGTCACATTGGGTTTGCTGCTTATCTGAATATTATGTATATACCAGGCATCCAAGAACTGGTTGTTTATACCTTCGCCATGATCGGAGCGCTAATAGGATTCCTCTGGCATAATGCACATCCGGCAAAGATGTATATGGGAGACACTGGAAGTCTGGCTATCGGAGGTGCTATCGCCGTCTTGGCAGTCATTATACATAAAGAAATCCTGCTCTTCATCCTTTGCGGAGTCTTCGTTATTGAACTTGCCAGCAGTAAACTTCAAACATGGTACAGTATTTGGGGCACAAGACATGGAAAGAAGCAACGACTATTCAAACGTGCACCTCTTCACGATGCGTATCGAAAGGGATACGATTTCGACGACAGCATCAAATATGTTTTTAGGCATCACTTGTGTGGCAACGATGAAGATCAGAAGGTAACAGTACATTTTTGGATCATATCTATCTTATTGGCAGCCATGACTATAATTTCTTTGAAGATACGATAAACAAGAAGGATGTTCTATGAATGACTATGAGATAGTAAAGGCAATGATTGGCGATGCCAAGGAACAGACGAAGGAATCCATTTGGAAGTTCTTGGATGAGCTGTCAGCGAACAGGCTGATATATTCTACCCATCTGAAGGGCTTCGAAACGGAGCTTTTTGATAATGATATCTTTATCTATGCTGGGGTCGTTCACAAAAACATTGCTAATTTGTTGGTGGTATGCATAGATCAGTGTAATACGAAGGATGAAATCGCTGATGAAGATACAACATATTACGGCTCTGGTAGATATGCGTCACAAGAGGAGATGCGCCCTAGCCCTGTTTGGCAGCTTTCGCATTCTATGTTTATTATGAGACGGCGCTTAGAATCTCACAATTTGGGAGCATCTACCTATGGGATATTGCTTACGAAAAGCAATATTCTTAATAAAAAAGAGGTGAAAAAAGATTGGAATAATGAGAGCGTGAACGTTATAGACGGCATCCAATGCTATAGTGACAAAAGCATTGTTATTAATGAAAATGGCCATTTAGATGCAAAAGCTTTTGTAGATGCCATTCTCATAAAGGATGATGCTCAATACTGTAACGAAAAAGACCAAGAACTATATGAGGAAGATAACGGTTACGCAGATACTCTTGACAAACTACTCAGAGAAGACATGGTGAAGGATGAGGAAGATACTGTCATGATTATAAGAAAGACATAAAGGTTTAGTAGGAATCAGTTATATATAAGTATGATAAGTAAAAAGCAAAATAGGTCTTTATTTGTTATTGAGGTGTATAGTCAATCTCAACTTCTTGGTTTTTATTCCGGGAAAGATGATGAGAACAACGTTATATATGGCAAACTCAATAAGGCATCAACAATAAAAACAGACAAAGCGGCAGAGCATATTCTTAAACATCTTGTGAAATATGATGGGGACCGTTACTCGTTTAGCATCAGGAAAGCATTTGAAGTGAGAAAGACAATCTACTGTGACGAATACGAGCAGGAAGAATGGGAAGGGCAAAGGGGTATCCACTCCGTCATAAGAGTCAAACAAAAATCGGACATGCTGTTAGAGCCTGCCTATTTGAGTGCATATGACAATACGACGGGTATCTTCAAATTATCATCTCGCGTATCAAAAGCCGTGCTTTATGCAAAAAAAAGTGCAACAAACATTTGCAAGGCATTGACACTCTTGTACAATGAGAACTATATATTCAATCAAGAACAGATATTCATAAAAGAAGAGAGAACAATAGAACTGCTATTATAAAAATCACCGAACTTTATGATATGCTTGACGTGATATTTCTCAGGATGTGCCAACACCGTTTTCGAACTTTTGGCCTTGGCCGACTTTGACTTAAGTTTCTTTGAAGGATGTCGGTATTTTACACTTTTTCCAACGAATAATCATCATTTTACTGCACTTTTTTCAACGAATCCATCATTTTTCGTGAAAGAAATGAATAAAAAGTTAAAGTAAGGGCAGCGCCTAAGCGCTGAAGCCCACCTTGCGGCGAGGCTTCAGGGCTGTGGCTTTGGGATTGAACTTGACGAAAGCCTGACGGACATCGGAAGGCTCTATGGTCTGATAGTCTTCGCAGGCGGTACGAGAGATACGGCTGGCCATCCCGATATCCTCCAAACAAATATCGGGATTTTTATTCCACAACTATGTTATTTAACACTTCCTCGCGGGCGAAATAATGAGAGGTACGCGCGAGGGTAGCGAGGGTTGCTCAACATTTTTGTGTTACTTATTTTGTGGAATCAAAATTAATTCGTATTTTTGCAGCAAATTTACCATCTTATGAAATATCCCATTGGCATCCAAGACTTCAAGACCATCCGCACAGACGGTTACTTCTATGCAGACAAGAGCGCATTGATGTATAAACTCATCAAGGGCGGACAATACTATTTCCTCAGCCGTCCCCGCAGGTTCGGAAAGAGCCTGCTCGTCTCCATGATGGACTACTACTTCAAGGGAGAAAGGGAACTGTTCAAGGGATTGGCCATCGACCAGTTGGAGAAAGATTGGGCAACATATCCCGTACTACATCTGGACCTGAATGCTGCCAAATACACAACGTCTGAAGCCTTGACTTCAATCCTGGAAAGCCAATTGAGCCGATGGGAGGAAGTCTATGGAGCCTCGCCTACAGAAAAGGTTGTATCCGAGCGATTCAAGGGCGTTATTCAACGGGCTTATGAAAAAACCGGGCAGAAGGTGGCCATACTCGTCGATGAATATGACAAGCCGCTGCTTCAGGCTTTCGGCAATGCAGAATTAATGGAAGACTATCGCGCCACGCTGAAAGCATTTTATGGTGTAGAGAAATCAATGGGAGCCTATATTCAGTTCGCGTTCTTCACTGGTGTCACCAAATTCTCGAAGGTGAGCGTCTTCAGCGATCTCAATAATCTGGCAGATATATCGATGGATAAACGCTATGCAGAAATCTGCGGTATCACGGAAAAGGAGATCCACGACAATCTCGATGCAGAGGTAGAGTCACTGGCCCAAGCCAACAATCTTACCAAAGAAGAATGTTACGACAAGTTGAAACTCAACTACGACGGCTATCATTTCGAGGCTGGAACAGTAGGCATGTACAACCCCTTCAGCCTGCTGCGCACCCTCGACAGCCAGGCATTCAAAGACTATTGGTTTGAGACGGGTACGCCAACGATACTTGTTGAGGCTCTCAGAAAGACAAATTACAACCTGGAAGAATTGACACAGGAAGAGGTAACTGCCGACTTGTTAGGCAGCATAGATAGCATTGAAACCAATCCCTTGCCGCTCATTTATCAGAGCGGCTACCTGACAGTCAAAGATTATGATGAGGAATTCCAATCCTACCATCTTGGATTCCCCAATCTGGAGGTCGAACGTGGCTTTACCAGATTCTTAATTCCTTATTACACATCCCTGACACCCCAACAAAGTTCCTCGTTTATTGCAAACTTTGTCAAGGAAGTCCGTACAGGTCAAGCAGAACAATTCATGCAACGTCTCGATTCGCTCTTCGCTAATGGCGACTACCAGATAGCGGGCGATGCAGAGTTGTATTTCCAGAACGCCGTCTGGGTCATCTTCAAGTTGGTTGGCCTCTACACAGAAGTGGAGCATCATACCACTAATGGCCGCATCGACATGCTCATCAAGCCCCAAGACTACATCTATATTATTGAGTTCAAACTTGACAATAGTGCAGACGATGCCCTCCGGCAAATCGAAGAAAAACAATACGCCAAGCCTTTCGAGCACGACGGGCGCACTATATATAAAATAGGTGTCAACTTCTCCAGTCAGACCAGACGCATTGACGACTGGAAGATCAAATAACAAAACGGTGAAATGATGAAAATAAGGAATATGATCTTATGCGGAGCGATGGGGCTGATGATGGTCGCCTGCTCCACGAAACAGAGCGCCATCAACCAGTTGGAGGACTTCTCCTACGAACTCCGCGACCACAGCCGCAACTACGACATCGACGACTGGGAACGCGCTGGCAAGAAGTTCGTCAATATCCGCGAGAAAATCAGCAAGCACGAGTTCGACTACACCGCCGAGGAGAAGGCCAAGATCGGCCGCTTGGAGGGCGACTGCGTCAAATTCATGGCCAAAGGCGCCAAAGAGGGCGTCTTTGACAAGATCATGAATGTCGGCAGCGAAATCAAAGGTATCATCGAGAGTATCCTCGACATCCTTGATCCCTCTACATCAGGAGAAGAGATTTAAGACAACCGAAACGGCTGATCATCAAGATAAGGCAATGATACCAGGCAACGCAAGAATTGTGAACTGCCCATATTGCGGCAAGGAGAAAAGACTGATGACGCTCATATCGGGCAACAACCTGGGGGCCAGGTACTGGTCAGACAACAAGGAAGAAGCCCCCATGCTTCCAAGGGTGTCGCCTATGCAGAAATGTGACGGATGCGGGAAATACTACCTGGAATATAAGCAGGGATTCTTGGAGAGTCGTGACCATACCTCAGAGCGAGGCGAACTGACTTATCCAGAATGGAAGGAAGCCTATATGCAATTCACCAACGAACAATGCGATGACGTCAGCGATGATGACCTGACAAAAATCCGCTTCTGGCTCATCCAGGCCTACAACGACTATTATCATCGAAGCAGATGGGAGAAGAGGCCAGAATCACCAGAAGAACATGCCTTTATAGCCAATATCATCATTGACTTCATCGCTGCATTCAACTGGCAGACCGTAAAGTCGCCATTGCTAAAAGCGGAGTTATATCGGGAGGCCAACGAGATGGAGAAGTGTGCAGCAACCCTACATGCCATTGACTTCGACCATCTGAGCGAGAGCGGGAAACAGCTCTTCCGCAGCATCCAACTCAGGATGGAGAATAAGGACACAACGGTTTTTGAGCTGAAGTTTTGAGTAATTTGGTATGAACAACTATCTCCACATATAATTATCTGTCTAATTCTTGGCCATATCGAAAGAAATCAGTACTTTTGCACAGGATTAATAGCGATTAACCCCATAGTAGCGAGGATTTTGTAGCGAATAAATAGTAGCAACAAATTATTTGCAATATGGAGAAAGTGAAAGTACGTGATGTGAAAAAGGCTTTACGCCTTTGTAATTGGGTGTTGGTGTTTGTTGACGGTGACCGTTACCGGTATAGGCATCCCGCCGTCCTTGACAGTATTACTATCATAGGCCGGGACAACGATTACGTCAGCCGCGCCAATCTCGAGTTTATGGAACGTCAGCTGGGACTGTCCCTCCGACCAGTCTTAGCATAGATCTGCTATTAATCTGTTGGCAGGAACTCGGCAAAATAGCCAAGTTCCTGCCTTTTTTTGTGCCCATACGCCAAAGTTGTCATACCTATCCATACGATAGGCTTCTACATTTGAGCGTCCCCGCCGAACGGGGAAGCGGCGTAAGCCAAAGGGGCAAGTTGTCATACCTATCCAAACGACAAGCTTCTACAACACATAGAGGTTTCTGGAAATGGTGGGATAATAGTTGTCATACCTATCCAAATGACAGGCTTCTACATTTGAGCGTCCCCGCCGAACGGGGAAGCGGCGTAAGCCAAAGGGGCAAGTTGTCATACCTATCCAAACGACAGGCTTCTACAACAGGCTAAGGGTATCGAGGCTAAGGGTCTTGCCGAGTTGTCATACCTATCCAAACGACAGGCTTCTACAACGCATCGATGCAGCAAAGCCGGAGTGGAATTTTGCGTTGTCATACCTATCCAAACGACAGGCTTCTACAACAGTCCTGTATATAGAACTTAGAAGAAGTCGTCTGGCAAAGGTCTGACATTACTTTAAACCCTAACACGTTGATTTCGCAAGACTTAGTAGCCTCACGGACTTGATTTTCGCAAATGCCATACTTTTTCATTGTCAAATGCCGGGTTTTGATGGGTTCCGTTTTCTTTATCTTCTTTATCCTCAACGGGTTAGCCTTTCTGAAAAAGTTCGCAAATGATTCGCCAATTTCCTTAACAGGAACTTCTTGCGAAATCTGCTCACGATTCTATTGGCTTTCCACGATGCAAAATTAGCAAAATTTCGCAAGACAACCAAGGATTCTGCGATTAATTTCTCTTTTGCGAAGAAAAATCGTATCCTCAGAAATAACTCAAAATGGTCAAGTCGCTCATTATGAGCATTATAGCCCAAGACCGATTTTTCGCAAATGTTTTGGCTTCAAGACAGGTATCAATAAGTCAAGGATCGCGCGTACCTTATTACATTATATAACGACTATCTTCACAGGTTCCTTTCTCTTAACAGGAGGAATGTATTCGATGCGGGCATAGCACTCCGTTAGACATTCATTGTTCTTGCTACAAAACTGCTCAGTTTGTCGATTAAAAACCCTGCAATTTGCTTCAATTCCAACTGCACATCCTGATTCTGATCCAACAGCTTTTGGATGACTTCCCAAGCAGGATAACTATTGTGGCTGAAAGCATTTCGGATAGCAATAATAAGTTTTCTATCCTCATCACAGAACATCTCCATTTGCTCTGGTGTCAGTTTTTGCAAATCTTTCAACAAGGAACTGAAGTTATTACGCTTGGCATCATTCTCCTTGGTACAGGCCCTGTTCTTGTATCGTCTATTTCCTTGATAAAATTCATTCTTTTCAGGATCAGTCAACACCTCCTTGGCTTGGACAAACCGTTTATTTTCCAATGTCTGAGCAGATTTAATGGCCGAAGACCGTTGCGTATCATATTGCTTAAGTTCTTCTGTCAGGTTATCGTAATCAATAATACCATTATTAGCAAAGAGCATATATGAGAGTAATACCACTGTTCGCTCATCGCCGAGCAGACGGTATATCTTACCGTAGTCCTTAATGGGCATTTCGTCTTTCTGTATGACAATCTGTCTATCGCCGCTTGTCACAATGTGTCTAACCTGCACTTTCTGACTTAGGAATTCCTCCTTGCATACATTTTCAAGTTTGAAGAGGTCGCCGTTTTGGTTGACAGTATCGCCCATGATGTTCTTTGCCATGAGGAACAGGATACGATCTTGCGTCTTGTGGCGCCGGATAGCACGCTCATTGTCTTCCATATCACAATATAGTTTCTTTGCCTTCTTTTGAGCTCTTTCAACTTTTTGCTTCAACTCGTTTTTCAATCTTTCCTTTTCCTTATTCCACTCATCTTTCTTATCAGGATTGTCCTTCTTAAACTTCCTATAAGTTTGACGATTGTCTTCCTCCCCTTTTTCTTTAATTTTTCTGATATAAACCGCTATATCTGAATTTCTGTTTTTACTCTTGCTCAGTATGATTGTATTGGGTAGATATCTTTTTTTCTGCTCATCGTCAATAAGTGTAAAATAATCGTAAAGACGAGCATATTTATATGGAGTCTTTGCTCTATTATCCATATCCATATCAAATGGCTCTGTTGAGTCATAGAACGGCTGCGACTTTTCTCCCTTTGACTCAAAATAGAGATTGATGAGGTAGGCGGCATTGTTGGCGATGCCTTTTTTTTGCGTGTCTGAGAGAGATTGCATCTGGCAAATAAGATCAGGGTGGTTTTGCTTAAACACTTTAATTATATAAGGTGTAAACAGGCCATCGGGCAGTAGAAGGGTTGTGCGGTTTAACTCCTTCTTTCCTTCTTCTGCAATGTAGAGGTATCTTTCAGCCTGTTCAGCAATGGTGCTTTCTTGCCAGCGTTTGCGTTGTCTATGCAAGAAAGGAAGATTGTCTGGAGTCTTCTTCAGCGTGATGACCTCCTTGTTCGTCTGAGAGTCAATGGTAACTGAAATATATTTCTCTATCTGCTTGATTTCTCTATTAAGATAGTTCTCGTAGAAAGTCTCGAGATCTATAACAGGATTATCGTCATCGCCCAAGGTGTAGGCGATGAAGGGGTGATCCGTTTTCTCATCTTCATAGATATGGGCATCTGCCAACATTTGTAGGATATCCTCGTCAGTCTGCCTGGTGCCAAAAGTAGCCAGCGATGATGCCAGTACGCGATAATTCAGACCCGTCAGTTTGTATTTCCCTCCCTCTTCTGCTGTCATCCAGTCCATAATCGACTCTGCAAGATAGTTTGCCAACTGTACATAGCGGATGCTGGCGAAACTGTCTTTTCCATATTGATTGTTTCCAGACTCTATCTTCTCTTTGTCTGCTAAGAATTCTTTCAATTTTCCTTTTGCCTTACGTAATCTTCTATTCAACTCAATGCCCGCAGATTTACTGAAGTCTTTCCCTATGACCGTCTTTTTCATTGAAAGATAGTCATAGATCTTTTGGGGTACACTCTGTTTGTTGAGACCATAGGTACTAAGGATGGTCGCCAACTGTGACTCGTCACTGGTTGGCTGAATGTCTTTAACCTGCTTGAAGAATCTGACAAGGTTATCGTATTGCTTGATGATAATGTCTTCAATGGAAGGGAATTCTTCGGCAGTCAACTGTTCTTCCTTTCGCAGGTGCTCATAAAAGAGCATTGCGGGCAGGTCGTAGACACTGAGCGAGCAAAGTGGGGCAGGCATGTCAAGGGGAGCCTTGCGCCTTTTACGTTTGTCGTTAGGCCGCTCTTCTGCTTTCAATTCAGGAAGATAATAGCCTTTATAGATTGTTTCTCCGTTCTCGCCTACTTTGTCCTTCAGATAGGTTTCTTCGTCTGTGTTCCAGTAGAGTCCAATACGGTTTTTGTGGATATTGTATTGTGTGATCGTGTCTGTAATGTGAGGAGGGTCGCCAGCCTTAATAGGTTCCAGTTGGCGGAGGTTGACATAGGCGTTCTCGTCTTTCTGCCATACTGACACATCCCTTGTCTTCTGAAACAGAGGGCCGTACTGCTCCTTACGTTCCTTCTCCATGTCCTGCCAACGGCCAAAGCCGTTGATCTCCTTATGAAGTTGACGGGGATGTGATTTGCCGTCTATACAATTCTTGTCATAGAAGCAGAAACGATAACTGCCAAGGCGCACCTGAAATCGAATCTTCTCGAAAGTCTTCTGGCTATCAATATAGCGGAGGGCCAAATGAGGGAAGCGGTCTTTGGTTCGAATGCGTTTCGATAGTTCTGGAGTCCTGTTGTTCTCGTGCCCGACATTGTCCTCAAACTCTCGTTTGCCAATTTCCGGCAGTACATTGTACAGTTCGATGGGACAGCGACGTAGTTCATTCAGCATATCCATGGCCAAAGCCTGACTGTCGCGTTCACTATCAAGACGTTTGCCACGGGGTATGTGAGTCTGATAGACATACATCATATTAAGAATGATGTTGTTCTTTTTGTTATTATCGTTTTGGAAAGGGCTGTTCACAAACACCCTCGTTTCCGTACAGAACTGCGCCAATTGCTCTTTCGAAAGGAACAATGCGCAGAAATACAATATACCAAAATCGGAGAGTCCAAGTTTGCTGTTAGTGGATAGGTCAGGGTTGGGATCTGGCAACAAGATCTGACGATTACCAAAAAGGCGGAAATACCAGTCCTTTCTTTCTACGAATTTAGTTTCGTATTCATGTACAGGAATACCATTTTCATAAATGATTTCATATTGTTTCTTTCTCTTATTATTTAATATAGGCTTGCCGTTTTCATCCTTAATAACTTTTTTTTTGTATATGTAAATGGGGACACCATCCTTGTCAAGTTTTATATTCCCTTTATCATCTTTCTCAACTTTCTTAATTTTCTGTCCATTTTCATCCAACACAAACACCTCTTCCATACGAAATTCTTCTGGACTTCCATTAGCAGAAACTTTATCTGTTAGAAATTTAAGATCTTGTTCGGAATATCCGTTACGCTTCTTGGCAATACGGCGGCTGGCAACGAATGCTTTGTCAAGATAGCCAGCAACAATTTTCTGTATATCGTACTGTTTCTCTTGATCGGCTTCAGTGTTGTAGGGGTTAGCATGTGTATAGAAATTGCGGCTGTAGGTAAGGCATTGAGCAATATGGCTGAGGGCCTGCAAGCAATCCGTCAGTGATGAATCATGCATAATACTGTTGTTCTCATTATGCTCGTTCTTCTGCTTTTTACGAAACTCATCGGCAACCATATCAGCCATAACAGGGGCCAAGAATGGGATGTGCCTGAATAGCAGTTTGCGTAACCGCTCCTCCTGTTCACTTCGCAAGGTGAAGGCAGCCATCAGATGGGCTTTCTCGCCTGTTGGCCCTTCATCAGTTAATGGGGCTTTGAATTCACCTTCCTTGTTTTTCTTCTCGTGGTCATTCAAGCCTGTCAGTGTGGGACTTTCTTTTTTCCATCTATCATCATAGCATTTTTTCACAATATCAAGAAGTGAGTCAAGCGCCTCTTCTATGTTTTCCTGTTTTGCAATATGCCAGAAAGCATCAATCACTTTGTCAACGGTCTTCTCTGTGACGAATAGATCACCCATTAAGGTATAACAGTCAATGCCAGAAGAAGAAAACACATGAAGAATAGTTCTGTAGAAGTTAGTGTGTGCTATATTCAGATAGGTGCCGAATATATGCTTGTCACTTGAAGGAGAAACAAAATTTGCCATAGTCTTTATTGTTTTTAGTTATGATTCATTTTGAGCCACAAAAATACGAAAAAAATGACAGGTGCGCAAAATATTTGGTGAAAAGTTTTGCTGTATTAGGATATTTTCGTATTTTTGCAGCAGATTAATGGCGATTAGTCTCAAATGTTGCAAAGAGTTTAGCGTGAAGTAAGTAGTAACCAATTAATTCTTTAGCAATATGAAGACTGTTTTTAAAGTACGCGACATTAAGAAGGGCTTGACCCTTTCAGGTTGGGTTCTCGTATCTTCCCGTGGTGATCATTTTCAGTATAAGCATTCGACTATTGCTGGTAAGGTTACCGTTGCAGGTAAGGATGGTGACGATGTCGGCATCAAGAACCTCAAGAGCATGGAGCGTCAGTCAGGTCTTTGCTTCCGCAACATCCTGACTCGTTAATTTACCGTTAATCTATTGGGCAGGGTTAGTAGCCCTGCCCATAAATATGTCTTTATTGTGTTCCCTTGCTCAATAACTAATATTGGAAATTATTGATCGTGAATGAGTTTATGAGATCAGAAGATGATGGTGTATCCCCATCTTTTTTGGCACAACGATAATAATCAATCTTAACCTCTACGAACTTGCCATCCCCATCCTTTGTGTACTGGAGTTTGTATTCATACTCGTCGCCTCCCCAGTCAGCAAAATGTATGGTCGAAGGGAGAGTTCCTTCGCCTTCATAGAAGAAATTGTAATGACGTCCGACCAAAGGGATAGAATCACTTACACAGCAACTTTTAAACTTCAATGCAGAATCTACCTCTACTACGCCATCCTTATTATAAAAAATCCGATAATCGGATAGTCTTTCCGTGTTCCAAGCGCTTATCTTGGGCTTCTTCATCGATTCGTCAGCATCCTCACTTGAGTCTACTGGAGTATATGAAAGTTTCACTTGACGAACACTCAATTCAGTAACAACATTCTCATTTTCAGAAAAACTAACCCAATATTCCTTATCACGCAATCCATTTTTATATACATAGACCGCCTTTGACACATTGTCTGAACTGACGATAGTGTCAATAACGGAATAGACACCTGGACAAAGTATAATTCCCAACTGTCCATCTTCAACTGCTGTAATTCTTACTGGTTCTTCAACCTGAACTTTTGAATCACCTTGTTTACACGATGTGGCATATAGTACCACAAAAAGGCTGCAAGCCAATAAAACACTCTTTCTCATTTTTACAAAATATTAATGTTTAACTATTATATCATTTTTATTCTCTATTTGTGTGTCTCTCTCAATTTCAGAAAATTGTATTTTGTAATTTAGTTTGAAAAGACCATCAGTTATCGTACTAAACTCATCAAGAAGCGAATAATTCAGAAGACCCATTATATCAAAAAAAATAGAAAACATGTGACTAATTTCCACCTGCCCTCCCTGTGGCACATAATACGGTGGATTCTTTTCAATATTATTTATAATAGTATGGATGGTCTTATCATCATTGAATCTTTCTTTTATTTGCCTTCTGAATGATAACGGCATACAGCGCAATTGAACACTGAGGAAATCCATCATTTTGGGGTCTGCTGGAAATTTGTCAAGATGAATGCTTTCAAGAACATTATTCAAGAGTCTTTCACGATAAGACATTCCAAACTCCTTGTTTTGAAGTGATCTGGTCATTACCTCATATTGATACAGCATCCAAGCTTCATTCCTATAGTCATTAATGGCAATAGCAACGTCGCTCCAAAACCGGAACCGACGTTCAAACTCATTTTCCAAAGAATATTTTTCAGATGACAGCTTCACAATGTCATCGAGCCTAAGATATGTAATAATTTTGTCTATTTCTTCCCCATAATAAATAAGATAACTTCTGCATATACTATATGGAGGTGAAAAGCGCAAAGCTAATTCCAATTTGGTTCTTATATAAAAAAGGTTAGATATTTCTTGAATTGACCAGGATTCCTTAAAGTTATTATACAAAAACATTCCATCGTTATAACAATTGATGATTTTTTCTTGAATCTGATCCAAGTAAGGTTGTGGAAGATACGATAATATCAATGCACCTGCCGGATGATTTGATCCTATTGCCCTATATGCTAGGTTATCAGACAGCTCATAGTTGGAACCTAGATCTTTAAGCACCCAAGCCGCCAAGACATAAGCGAAAGGAATCTCTGCCCCGATCCTCTCAAGATCTGACACAAGATTTATTGCATAAGAATTTCCTTCCACTGTGGTAGAAGTATTCTTAATCAAACTCTGGAGATCCCAAAAATCACAGAGCATTCTCGCATATTTACATTGCCTTGCAGACTCTCGCATATATTGCTTCCCGATTTCATTTGTTACGGAATCATCTACAATAAGTGCTTCTACCGCATCAATAAATTTCTCGTTGAATTTGCTATGATACTTAGGCTGTTTTAACAAATCCAGGGCTTTACTTTTCTCGCCAGTTCTTATATAGTATAAAAGAATGGGAGGAATATATCTATATCCTTGATAACCTCCTTTCTTCTCTAATTCCTCAAAATACAATGTTGCAGTTTCTGGTTTTTTGAGGGCAGTGTGGAGGATGGCTGGTCCGTATATTGCTTTTACTTTGTCCATATATGGATTCTTTGCACTGTCCAGTCTCTCGTAAAGGAGTCCCATTTTATAATATGCTTCATTTTGAATCTCCTTATCTGACAAAGCAATTGCTTTGTTATAGTATATTTTCGCACTGTCGATAAAGTTTAAGTCAAGATAGATATTTCCCAATTCAATGGCAGCCTTAGGGTAGTTCCTTCTTGATGCAATTTGCAGATATTTGATTGCCGTAATTAGATTATAATTCATGATGGTAGATTTCAAATTTCTACGTCCTTCTTTCAGTGAAGTAGTCCAGTGTCCCTGGGCATTTGAGCGGAAATAGCCTAACCAATACAAGGCTTCCGTGTCACCGTAAGTGGCAGCCTGCTTCAATAGCGAGTCACATTTGACGTATCGGTCCTTAACATTCACCATCTTGAAAGCATATAATAGTGCCTGCAGCCTGTCGATAACAGGCGGACGTGGGGTCTCCGTAAATTTGTCTATCAACCGCTGCACTTTCATATCCTCACCCTTGGCATAGAGTGCCTCTGCGATGGCAGGTATGGCTTTTGTAGACTCACCCTCCAAAGGTTCTACTATTGAAAACGCTTTGTCGGTTTCACCTGTAAAAGTGATATAGTATTTTGCCAACTGAATTCTTGCATCTTCATCATTACCCTTCTTTTTCTCTATGTAGTCTTCCATCAATTTGGCGACCTTCTTGTTATCACCTTCCTGGCGTTCTTTAGAGAAATCATAGTTTGCAATAAAACTTGGAAGCGTCTTATTTGGAATCATTACCAAGGCTGTAATCAGGGAAAGGACTGTCAAGCCTAACAAAGCAAAGCCAATATATCTATATGAGAGTCTATTTAATGCCGGTTGTGTTGTGGTCTGGTTGATATACCAAAGACAAGCCCCTGCAATGACTGGTATGGACAAAGCAACAGGAACAAGCCATTTCCAATTCCGTATCCAGAAGAAGCTATGATCATCTAAACAGGAAAGTATCAATACGATTATTGAAGAAAGGCAGATGACAAAAGGCCCAATATGCTTGCCGATGAACTCGGCCCTTTCCTTTTTGAATTCATTATTTCTAATGTCGCTGATAAGACTACTTGTTTCATCTATTTTCTTGGTGATGCTACGAAAATACTCTTCAATAATCTTTGTTTGCTTTTTCTGATTCTTGGACTGTTCCTCTACTTGGGTGAAGACTTTATTCAGGCCTTCTCCAAGTTTCTTATTCATCTCATCAGTCGTATCTTTGATAGTCTTCTTTAAGGTATCTATCTTCTCAGCCTCTTTGTCAGACAATTTTTTGTTATTGAGTTCTTGCAATTGTTTGAGTGTTGGCTCAAATCCTCTTAACAGCTCGAGAATCTTTTTTCCGGTCAATGTGTTTTCCCTAAACTCCTTCGCATATCTAGTGAAGGTTTCTCCGATAAACTTTTCTGTATCTTTATCATCTCCAGCGATACCTTTAAAACTATAACTGACTTTGGAAGGTGGCTCAACCAAAATATTCAGTACAGGATTCCAGAAATAGTAATTGGTTTTCTCTTGAACCACATACTCTTTATTATTACAAGTGAAACTAATGACAAAAGGCTCGTATTTCCGTACATCTATGGTGAATTGAGTTTCATTCTGAGGTTTTTGGTCTATTGACCTTTCTTCTCCATTCGCAAAGCGGACACGGCAATTGGCAATTGTGAAGTTTGTGTCGTTTGACTTGACTATCACATCTATCCGGTCTTCTGCCAATCTGAAATCATCAAACCTCACAGGTATAGTATATTTGGCTGGCAATGTCTTCGCATGATTTACCCATATTCTACGACAGATATATGTAATGCCAATATGGGTAAAAACTATGAACCGATAATATCGCATCACTTCATCATCAGAGAATCCTTCAATGGCGTGGCTCCCCCAATTGCGCAAACAGCGTAACAACTTGAAAGCATTGTGGAAACCGATTTCTTTTATCGCTTTCAATTCCTCCTGACTGTCTGCATTATCCAGGCTAAAACCATAGGCCTCTTTCATGAAATTAGTGAAAGCATTTCTCTGTACACCCATTGTGTCCTTAGAAACGGGAATACCAAAGTATGTGAGAATGGCCTTAGTAGTATTATCCTCAAATTTGTATGGTTGTGCGCTACCTGCTATCGTGACATTTGAAATCATAATATTGCGCAAATCCTTTAGATTATGCTTCTGGGAAGTGATTTTGAAATACTCGTCAATGGCCAAGAGCAACTCTGCTTCCTTAATGTCAGGAATCTCCCAATGGCAGTCTTTTTTCAGGGTATCTTTTCTATTTTGCAGTTGTTCATCGGTTTCCGGCTTTCCACCTTCCTTCCCTCTGTCAATGTAATTGTAGGCTTGTAGTAAGAAGTGCATATTTTGAGAATTCTGGAAGCCTGTCTTATCTTCAGATATATCAAAATCCTTCATAAATTGCAGTAATTCCGGGAAAAGTTGACGACAGAAACTGGCTTTAAGCAGAACATCAGAATTATCACTTCCTTGCTTTTTTATACCAATTGTTACCATATTTGCTGCTTTTAATTATTGATTTTGCAAAATTACTAAAAAAATAATTATCGACAAAATAATGAGAAGAATATTTTGCAGAAAGCCATTTTATTAGTATCTTTGTACCCGATTAATGGTGATTAATCATTGCATATAGAGATGAGTATGACAGACGAAGTAAGAAGTAGTCATATCTACTCAAAAAATATATGTATAGACCTCTGCCGTATCGTTTAGTCATTAAGCTCTTAGAGCGCGATGGCTGGTATTATGTTAAAGCCAAAGGTAGTCATGGTCAATTTAAGCATCCGGTGAAGCCTGGTAAGGTTACTGTGTGCTTAAACCACAAAAGCCATGATGTCCCTATTGATACTTTAAAGAGCATTGAGGAGCAGTCGGGCGTTTGTCTTCACGACATACCGTCTAAAAAGCACCGTTAATCTATGGGCAGAGTCCGCTCTGCCCATATTTTTTGCTCCTATTAGTTAAAAGTATTGAAAATACTACTAAATTATTTGTATATTAGTATTATTTTTACTACCTTTGCACCCTGTTAGAGATAAAGCGTTTTTTAGTAGTAGTTTATGGAGAAGATTAAAGTGAATGTAGAGTGGTGTGATAAGAACTTCGCCGCGACATTGGGAAAGAACGTTCCAGGAGCTGTTCTTGTTACAGCCAAAACCTATTCCAAATTGCAGAAAGAGGTTAAGGAGGCATTGGAGTTTCATGTGGAAGGCATGCTTGACGATGGTGATGAAGTGCCGGAATGGCTGGCTAAAGGTGAATATCAGTTTAAATGGTGCATGCTGGATGCCGCTTCGCTCCTGCAAAGCCTGGATGGCATGACTACTATCGCAGCCATCGCACGTGCTACCGGTATCAATGAGCGTCTTTTAAGCCATTACGCTAACGGCGTGAAGCGCCCCAGCAGCAAACAGCGTCAGAAAATCATAAACGGCATCCATCAGATTGGGCAAGCATTGCTCGCAGTCTGAATAGTGCTCAGAATCGGAAAAAAGGAGGGCGATGCCGTAATCAGCATCGCCCTCCTTTTTTATACAGTCGACATTCAATCAGCGACGTAGTTAATGTGACCAATAGCATTCTTGGAAATCCACAGATTGCTATAATCATCGAGGAAGTCAAGCTTATAAACCACCTGAGACAATTGCTTTCCACCATCAGACACTTTGTAGTCAACCTCTTGCCCCTCCCGTTTATTATTAGAATAAACCATTATAGAGCATCTGGAGGGCATACGGTGGAATCTGGTACCACAAGCCTCACAGACAAGATAGGCCACGCCGCCTGGCAAGAATTGATTAAGCACTTCAGGACAGAGAGAAGCCAAGTATAGACGGGCATCTACATCTACGTCTGACTGGTAGTCATAAGAGAATTCAACATCCTTGCCTAACTGAGAGAAATGCAAACGTAAGCCTGACAGATCTCCATTGCTGTGCCAATAGTATGAGATATCTACAGAACAGGCAACACCTTTAGCAACATCACTGATTATAGAGCTGACAGGAAGTCCAAGGCTGTCAAGACGAATCTGTGACAGATAGCCAACCTTGCCCTGAGTAGCAACAGTAGCACTAACATTATCACCTTCAGAAGAATAGGCATAGTCAGTAGCCACAATATATCTCCCATCAGTAAGGCGGTACTCTACCCCCACGAGTTTAGTGCCTTTGTACAGCTGCACATAGTCACCATAGCCCGCCTCAATATCATTACCCTGCTTGGCAATATAGACTGATGCCTCATGAACCTCTGCAGGGACATACCACATACGCTGGTCAGAACAACCAGACACAACCGACGCAACAACTGCGCAAATGGCCAAAGCCAAAACATTATACTTAAACATAATTGCTATTATTTGAAACCGATGCAAAGTTAAGAAGAAATGAGATACATACCAAATAATAAATGGGGTCTCATTTTAAAACCCCATCTTCTCCGCTATTTTTGTCATCTCCCTCATTTTTCAAACATTGCCTGTAATTACTTTCCATCTTCTCCAGAGTGTTCAACATCTTCGAGAAATACCAACTAGGTTCCACGACAGTGATAGAAGGGCCAAACGACAGAAGTTTATTGTGAAGTTCTTCATTGGGAATAACTTCTATACTGAAACGACCTTCCCTGCCATCGAAACGTTTCATTTCCGTTTGAGAAGAATGGAAAGGAAGAGTCAGCAGATAATTGTGGACACGCGCATCATGGGTAATGAACTCTATCGTCGTCTTAACACTGCCTTTTTTGAAAGAGAGACCGACGAAATCTTCAAAATATGCCAGATAGTTTTTCTTTGGCGGTATATAAGAAACTTTAAGATTTGTCAACTTCACAATCCCATCCACAGCCTTAATATCATCTGCATACTCTTTGCCGTTACGGTATCGCGCAAGACCTATGACATACCACCTATTATTATATTGTCGCAAAAGATAGGGATGGAACTCTGATGTTGTCCTTTTCTTGAACTGTGACTTGTATACCATTCTCAATACTTTCTCATCTCGGATGGCCTCATAGATCGTCGGAATAAACACAGCTTTTTTCATGCCTGCATCAGATCCGAAATCAATAATGGGATTCTTTCGTCTTTTATCGCCCTTCATGATCCATTGGGGAGAAATGAACAGATTTCTGGAATGGGCTATCAGATCATCCTGCCACTCTTTTCGAGCACGTGTTTTCTTACTGTTTACCTCGTCAACAACATTGATCTTAGGCTGCTGTTTTGCCGATATATAATTGTCCGGATACGTAAAATTGAGTTTACCTTTCTTCTTAAAACTATCCCCTCTTGCTTTCAATTCTACTCGAATTTCAGACATAGCATTCTTGTAAGAATTATCCAACAAGTCTGAAATAACGGCACCTTTCGCAGAGACAATAAAGAAATCGTGGTCACTCCCTTTGAGTTCACGTCCCATAATCCTAAATAAGGCCGTAATCTCCTTCTTATTTGTATAACCATCATCTACATTCAGTTCACATTTCTTCTTTATAATGTAATCAATTAGAAGCATCATCTTTCTTTCCAACGAGTCATCAGCAGTATTGCCTTTTAGGGCAAATAGTTCTTCCAAATCTGTGTAGATTGTATTTGTTGGGGGATACCCCAACTTTTCCAGCAACTTTTCAAGTTGCACTTTCTTCTTCTCTTCCATCATTCAAAAATTTCATTTGCAAAGATACGAAATAATTAAGAGACCTCCAAACAATATGCCTCCATTAACACGTTTTTAGATAGCCACCACGCCTTCTAAAACATAATATCCATAAATGACGGCAAATAAGAGGATAAAGAACTGAATCAAATTAAGAACAATCTTGATAATTACATCATACTTTCCCATAGGCATTATCTATTTTAAAAGGTGAGGGGGAATACCTTTCTCGAAGGCCACTCTATCACAATTTACCCCCCTCATATCCTTTCTGCATGCAAAATTATCAAAATCAAGAGAAAGATGCAAAAAACCAATGGGGTCTGATTTTTAAACCCTAAATATCAAAATATGCATATCAAAAAACATTCAGTTACAAAACACCACGAATCTGTAGCATGACCAGACAATCGAGGGTCGCATCCAAAGCCAGGAGGGCACCCTCTAATTCCAACATCGCCATGCAAGTTTCCCACTGATGGTCTTCAATAAATTGACCTATATTCATAGACAAGAAATTATGTATCAAATAATCAACTTTCTGACAGCATCAGTACAAATCCCATGGATAGCCATCATCCTCCTCAGTGAGTTTATAGGCAAGCTGGGATCCCATAATCTGATGCATAACAACATACCGATAGAAGGATACGCTCAAAGGGCGCATAGAAAAGAAGCACAATACAAATGAAAGGGTTATCATTTCAACACGTTTTTAGTTTAGGCACTGAAGCCCGCAACCCGATGGCGGGGCTCCAGTGCAATGACTTTGGGATTAAATTTCTCGAAGGCCTTCAGGACATCGGAGGCTTCAATGTGCTGGAAGTCGTTCGAGCCAACAGAGAATACACGGTCTGCCATTGCTGGGATGATGCCGTGGTGGACAAACTGCTCTATCCAGCGGGCGTTGCTGAAATTAGACAGGTGTTGACAGAAGGTCTGACTTATGGCATCCTCCAGCACAGCAGCGGCCTCGTCGGTAAGGATATACTCCTCATTAGAGAGAAGACGGCAAGCTATCTCCAAGAGTTGCTCCTTGGTGTAGTCTTCAAAATGGTAGCGATACGGGAAACGACCTGAAAGGCCAGGATTGGCACTGAACATCGCATCCATCTGCATCTTATAGCCGGCAAACACTATCAGCATGTCTGGGTCAGGTTGAGTGAGTACAGTGAGTAATGACTCCAGCACCCGGGCACCATAGTCCATCCTGTCGTCACCACCAGTGTAGAGAGTATAAGCCTCGTCGATGAAGAGCACATTGCCCTTGGCCTGTTCGAGTACATTTTTCATATTATCTTCAGTCTCCCCGAGAAAACGGCCCACGAGCCGCATTCGGTCTACGGTGATTACCTCTCCTCGTGACAATAAGCCAAGAGAATGGTAGATACGGCCCAACTGGCGTGCGACAGTGGTCTTCCCCGTCCCCGGATTACCTGTAAATATCGCATGATAAACCATGCCACTCGTTTTCAGTCCCCGCCGCCGGCGCTCGTGATAGAGACGAGCCGCATTCGATAGTGTCAAAATCCCTTCTTTCACTTTTTCCAGCCCCACCATAGCGTTGAGTTCACGTATGCTTTCGTCGAAAGACAAGAACCGGTTGGTCAACTTGGGAAAGTTGATATCCTCTTCCGTAATATTCGGAGAGATATGGTCGAACATCATCAAAGTGCGATTGACGTACTGACGGCAGATATCTTCTGACACAAACATGGCTACGTCGTGGAGAGACCAGTCGACCAGTGCCCCCTGATCATAGCCTTGCAGAATGGCACGGGTGAGCCTGTCCTTCACCGCATCATCAGCCTTCAAATTTTCTTTGGTCAGCATATCGAAGAATGCCTGAACGAGTTCTAAGGCCGTATAAGGCTCCTGTTTCACATAACTATCCGACCTGAAGAACTGGTGCAGTGAGGGATACGTTCCAATAAGGCTGTCTATCTCCTGCTGAGACCCGAAAAGCCAGAACAGAGTTTCGTCCTGCAACAAAGCGAGCCTGTCGACAATCTTCCTTATCACCGTTTTCCCAACAGTCCCCGTCAACTCATTCAGACGGGTCAGGCAGAGTACCTTCATCTGAAGGTCGTCGAGACATTCTTCAAGATCCTCGCTGGGTGTTCTCCTTGAGGCATCAATGAGCGTAGAACAATCGACGCAGGCCAGTTGATAGCCACCTGACAACATCGTCAGGAAGTTGGTCAGCACCTCGTTGCTAATGTCGCCGTTGCGAGTACAGACAAGCAGATTCCTGCACACCCTGATCGTGCCTAACGACTCAGCCTTGCGCATCGCGTTATAGAAGAATAACTGCCGGTCTTGAATCATCTTGAGGCGCATTTGGGCAGTGCCGGGCATCCCAGCCACCACATTCCACTCTTTATAAGTCTGCAGGAAGGCGGCTATGGCATCGTTGCCGCTGGGATTACACAACTGCGGCAAACCAGCACTGCACTTAAGATGGTCATCGAGGGTAAAATCCACGCGAACCGTCGAGTCATCTAACTCATCAGTGATTAGGAGCATATAATTGCCGGGAAGCCAAACACGGCTGCACGGGATGTCCATTTCCAGCAACCGCCCTTTCGAACGCCGTGTCTCACTAGCAGGATTTGAACTACAGCACACAGGGTAATAGGCTTCGCTGCAGATTGAGCAAGTAAAGCGGTCATACTCCATGTAATAACCAGGCTGCGCCTCAAAGGTGACTTTCACAGGACCGTCACAAAAGAAGTCATTGCTACGCCCTGGCAATACTTCCAACTTAACAGAATAATCAACCGGCATATCCTATACTTCCAAAACCTTCGCTGCGAGTTTATCGGCTGCCTGAATAATGGCGACAAGAGGACACACATTCTCGGCATGACGATAGTCTTCACTCATCTCATCATTTGTCATTGAGAGGTCCCATGGGGACATGTGCCAGCGAATAGCAAGTATCTCATCATCAGAAAGACACAACCCAAGACGGAGGAGCATAATAACGGACTTCTCCCCGTGGCCTACAGGAAGATGAGAATAAACTTTCTGATACCGATCCTCATCATCCATACCATAATACGGATTCGGGATATAGCGCATACTCTTACATACATCATGGAGCAATGCGGCGATGGCGATACTGTCTTTGCTGATGGCAAGATCCGAGCGCAAGACACGCATATCATGAAGCAGCAGCATTGCCACCCGATACACATTCAAGCTGTGCTTCAAGAGTCCTCCTGGAGAGGCCATGTGATCACGCCTGCTAGCGGGAGCAGTGAAGAAACCCAATTTCTCAAGTTCTGCGATGACGGCCTCGACTCCAGCGCGGCCAGTAGAACGAAGAATCTCGCAGAAAGAATCCCTCAGTTCAATCTGTTCTATTTCATTCATCATAGTCATTCCTGATGGTATAGTATCAACGGTTTCGTCAAAATTCAATTCACTTTAGAAATTATTTTTTTCAGAATCATACATCCAACCCAGCTGAAGATGCTGGTAAATGAAGACAACCTTATAAGTCATACGACGGGAATACTCCGCATAGTTCTTGTTGCTTTTCTCTAATTGATCAGCCATCTTCATGCGGTAGTCATACCATTGCCGGATAACCTGTTGAGATGAATCCCAACGAAGCTCATCAGCATTCACATACCACTCAGCCCTTTTCCCTAAGCCAGAGATGTAGCCGATTTCTTCCATCAGGACACTACAACGGAGATCTGCCAGTGTCACATAGGTAGTATTAAGAATCATCGTGCCACTACTGCGACCAGTAGTATTGTGATTCTCAATCTCCCTGAAAACGTTTTCCCAAAGAATATAGTCCTTCTGAAGACCACCCTCAGATAGAGATGTCTCGCTCATCAGTGAGTCAAGAACCTGATAGGCATTGAGCATTCGGAAACGGGCAGTTGCTGCAAATACTGATGTAGCAGTATTGATATCATACTGTGAATAGGCCAGTAATGGCTCATAGGCCTCATCAAGGCTGCGCGAAATATCATCGAGAGGTTTCAGATCACCGTAATCACAGCCCTTTCCCAAGACGTTTCTCGCATGCTTCGCCCATTCCCACTCGTGAGAAGCCTTCTTTTCAGTATCGGCATCGATATACAGGAATGCCAGCAATGAGTCAAGGACCCCAGCTGTACTATCAGAATAATGGAGATCATATTCAAGACCTTCAGGAGTATTCCTGAATGGACTATGTAGATTATCCTTACCCAACACCTCGGAGGGTTCTGAATGGATTCCACCATCCGCCTGCCTTCTTTTCTGGCAGCCACATAACATTGCCAGCACAAAGATCATTATTAAACTATTCTTACAATTCATCATCTGACGTCTTTTAGCGTTAGTATTCTTACGACGGCTACACTTGATGGCAGCCGTCGCTTGTTATCTCATTTGCAGAATCCGGCGATGCGAATTCTGGCGGGTTCCTTCTTAACCGGCTCCTTCGACACTTCCGGAGAAACGATGTCAGCCAGAGTGAGGCTGAAGAGATGGGCTCTGTCGGGATGACGGAGTTTCACACAACGTCCGGCGTGGCGGGTGTAGATCTGCTCCAGAAGGTTAGCGATAAAGCGAGCATTGCCCCAATTATGCTCGTCGCGACTATCGTAGGCCTCAGTCACCACCTGCCTAAGTTTTAACCAGGCTGTACGAGTGAAGTGGTAGCCGTATTCCCTGACCCGCCGACGAGTGATCTCCATCAGCTGATCGACGGAGAAGTCGGCAAACTCGAAGCGATTCGGGAAACGGGAGTCAAGACCAGAATTCAGACTCAGCAGTTTCAGCATCTCCTCCTTGTAGCCGCAGAGGACGACAGCCAGATCGCGGTCGTTCTCATCAGCGAGCAGGTCCATCAGGAGCTGGATGACAAGTTTGCCGGGGTCGTTGGGGTGAGAAGTCGACAGCAGGTAGGCTTCATCGATCATTAGGACACCGCCCCGTGCCATCTCCACCACCTGATTGACGGAACGCTCCTCATCGCCCCAGCTATTGCCAACGAAAGTACCACGGTTGCAAACCACCACATGGCCTTTGCTGAGCGCACCAGCATCCCTAAGCAAGGAGCCAAGAATGCGGGCGACGGTGGACTTTCCCGTGCCTGGCCTGCCAAAGAACAGGCAGTGTTGTGAAAGTTTGTGTTCCTTGCCGCCAGGATTATATCGGCGCATCAGCTGGTTATAACGGGTCATATTCACCAGCTCGTCCATACGCTTCTTGATGCTATTACAACCCACCAGTTCGTTCAACTCTTCCCTCGCATTGCTAAGTGGCTTGAGCACCTTCACTTTCACTTGCGTATTATTGTTCTGCTGGATGATGCCCGTATGGGGTTCTGGCTCCTCAGGCTTCGGCTTGCCAGCCAACATCCGTTCACCGATATCATCGTCGTCCAGGGTGAAATTCTTCAGCCAGTCAGGAATGGTATCGTCTTCTTCATTCTCATCGTCAGTATCCACGGCGTCAGCAGTGTTGTAAGCGTCTGACATCAGTTGGCGAAGACATCTCTCAGCTTTCACGATATCCGAATCCCCATACTCCGCGTCGCAGACAAACTGCAAGGCAAAAGCCATCGGTAATTCATCATCTGTACTGTCAGAAACAGCAAGTTTTAAACGACTTCCAAGTCTGTGGAACACGCTGACGTTGAGTGTATTCCATACGGAAGTCATGTCTTCGTAGTTCAAGAGGTTGCTCCGGGTGAGCAATACGCCCCAGACATGGGGAATGTGATTGCTGAGTTGAGCCAAGCGATGGCGGACCAACTCGCAGCCGACAGAAAGGCCCCAAACCGGTGAAGGACGGTGAGACTTCTCGCTGAAATAAAGTGGCCTTTCATCATTGAAAGGTTCTTCATCAGCCAGTTCATTTTCGCTGCCATCGGCAGTGTCGAGCGAAACAATGACGATTTCGTTGTCATTGGCAAAGAGATACACGTCGTTGTCCTGAATAAGGGGACCAAGTCCGACAGTGTGCTTCACATAGAGCTGGGGATTATTCCCCAGTTGTTGGAGGAACTCCAAAATGGTGTCACGGTCTTGTTTTCTAAGATTATCAATCATAAAAAAGGATTGGCTTTGATTGTAATGTGTTGTAATCAAAATACCCCGTAAAAAAGAGCGTAAGAGTGATTTGGGCAAAGCCGAAGCCATTGCCCAGTGAGCTTCATAGAAACTTTTGTTAAGTCTCTATCACAAGACGTAATTGTAGCACTAAGTCAAAGAACAACCGACAAAACGTAATCGTACAGTCCGTGGGACACTACTAAAGACATAGCCAGAGGCTAAATCTTTAACTGTGTCGTTCGACGACTTACTTGACGTTTGTTAGTTTTACCTTTCATTTGCTTAATTACTATTGTGATAGATTAAAGATTGGATATAATTCCAAGGTGCAAAGTTAAGCAAAATCCCGATATCTTCCAAACAAATATCGGGATTTTTATTCAGCAAATATGATTTTTAACACTTCCTCGCGGGCGAAGTAATAAAAGGTACGCGCGAGGATTGTTGTCACATCATTGAAGTCTTAATCGTCGGCCAGGGTGAAGTCGAGCTGTTTGCGCTCGAGGTTGGCACGGGCCACCTGGATACGGATGGGGTCGCCAAGCTGGTACTTCGTGTGATGACGACGGCCAACGATGACGAAATTCTTCTCGTCGAAGTCGTAGTAGTCGTTGCCAAGGTCACGGATGGAGATCATACCCTCGCAGTGGGTCTCGTCGATCTGGGCGTAGATGCCGTAGGAGGTGAGCCCGGAAATATGGGCATCGTAGGTATTGCCGATCTTGTCGGCCATGAACTCCACCATCTTGTATTTGATACTGTCGCGCTCAGCATTCTGCGAGATCTGTTCCATATCGCTGCAGTGCTCACAATACTCCTCATACTTTTCCTTATTCGCAGAGCGGGCTCCGTCCTGATATTTCGTCAGCAGACGATGGACCATCATGTCAGGATAGCGGCGGATGGGCGAGGTAAAGTGGGTGTAGTAGTCGAAGGCGAGGCCGTAGTGCCCGATGTTATGCACACTGTACTTAGCCTTCATCATCGCACGGAGGGCGACGGTCTCGATGGCGTTCTGCTCACGGGTGCCTTCGGCATCGGCCATCAGGGCGTTGAGCGACTTGGTGATAGCCCCTTTCGTGCCGCTGGTCTTCACCTTATAGCCGAACTTCGAGACGAACTGGCGCAGGTTCTCCAGTTTCTGCGGGTCTGGCTGGTCGTGAATACGATAAGGCAAGGTCTTTGACTTTGAACCTTGAACTTTGATCTTTGAACTTTTGCCTTGCGGCTTACCGACGGACTCGGCGACGGTCTTGTTGGCAAGTAACATAAACTCCTCGATGAGTTTGTTGGCATCTTTCGACACCTTGAAGTAGGCCTTCACGGGCTTGCCAGTCTCGTCGATGTCGAAGTGGAGTTCCTCACGGTCGAACTTCACAGAGCCGTTCTTGAAGCGGGCGGCACGGAGTTTCTTGGCGAGGGCATCGAGGACGCAAAGCTCCAAGGCGTGTTCGCCTTTGAGCTTGTTTCGTGGAGGGAGGATGGTGGAGCCTCCACCCTCCACCATTCTCGTATCAGTAGCCACCCCATTGTCCTCCAGAATCTGCTGCACCTCCTCGTAGGCATAGCGGCGGTCACTCTTGATGATGGTATGGGCCAGATGCCAGTGCTTCACGTTCGCCTCATCGTCGAGCTGGAAGATGACGCTGTAGCAGAGTTTCTCTTCGTCAGGACGGAGTGAACAGATGAAGTTGCAAAGCCGTTCAGGCAGCATGGGGATGGTACGATCCACGAGGTAGATGCTCGTCGCACGGTTGTAGGCCTCCTTGTCGATGGTAGAGCCTTCGCGGACGTAGTGAGAGACATCGGCAATATGCACGCCGACCTCCCACAATCCACTCTCCAACTTGCGGATGGAGAGGGCATCGTCGAAGTCCTTGGCATCCTTGGGGTCGATGGTGCAGGTGAAGACCTCGCGGAAATCCTCACGGCGACTGATCTCCTGTGGCGTGATGGTAGCATCGATCTTCTCTGCCGCCTCCTCCACGTTCTTCGGATACTTATAGGGCAGGTTATACTGCGCCAAGATGGCGTGCATCTCGGCATTGTTCTCTCCTGTCTTTCCGAGAATATCGACCACAGAGCCGATGATGTTCTTGTGTTCGGCATCTGGCCACTGCACCACCTTCACCACGGCCTTATCGTCAGTCTTACCGCCTTTCAGTTTGCGCTTGGGAATGATGATGTCGTGAACGAAAGTATTGTCCTGGGGAATCAGAAAGGCCCAATCCTTGTCGACACGCAACTTACCGACAATCGTATCGTGTGCACGACGGACAATCTCAATTACCATTGCCTCCTTGATATGTTTATCGCGACGGGCCATATACGACACTTTCACCTTGTCGCCGTCCATCGCCGACATCGAGTTGCGCTCTGCCACGAAGACAGGCGTTCCACCGTCGTCTGGCAAGAACGAGTTGCGTCCGTTAACCTTACGACGGAACGTACCCTCCTGCACCTGTGTCTTCAGGTTCAGACGATACGAGTTTTCGCTGACCTTCGAGAGGAAGTCATCCCATGCCATCTCCTCCATCACGTCGATGGCGAGCATCTTCAGCGGATGGGTGTCGAGCTTGAGAGCCTTGAATATCTGCTTGAACGAGAATGTCTCGTTCGGATTGTGCTGGAAGAGGTTCTGCAGCAGTTCGCTGACCTGCTTCTTCCCTAACCGTTTGCCTCCATTTTTCTTTCCCATAGATTTGTTATATTTAAATTAATTACCAATTGTCTTCTTCACTCACGCTGCGATGCATCTTCACGCTTGATGGTAAAACCCTCTGTCATCAGCCTGTAAGTCTGGACATTCTGCTGATACAGCGGTGCACCATTATCTGCTGTCAGTTTTGCGATTACACGTTCTATCTCTAATGGTGTAATACCCTCGGCAGCATACCTGCTCTTCAAATAGATCCACAAGTCATCACGAAGCAACACATCCGACAACTCCTTATGAATCGTCTCGCCGCTCTGGTAACTGTACCCTTGCTGCTTGAACAGTTCCATGATGCCCATTTCCAAGGCGTGTTCGGTAAATGGTGACATAGGCTATTTCAATTTATTGTCCGATAATAATCCTTCTATCTCATCATCAAAATCTGACCTGAATAAATGGTCTTGTATGATGCGATACTTTTCAAATTCAGATTCTGCAAACTCTTTGGCTTCTTCAGCAGACACATTTCCATTATTCAGAAGTATGGGTCTGTCATCCATCGTCAAGAATTTATCTATGTGCTTTGCCCAATCTTCCATAGTCATTGGGATATGGCGCTTAGCACGATCTTCTGCTAAATCAAGGAATGCATTGACAATTCTTCCCAAACTCTCCAGTTCCTTACCATTCAGGTAGTTTTTGGCAATGGAGACATCAGTCTTTACAATCTTTCCCTTTGGTGCGTTCTCCCATGTAGTCAATCCCATATGTTCTTTCTCAGCATCGGCACGTTTCATAATCAATTCTGCAGCCGTATTTCCATGAATAGCATAGTGCAATTTATTCTGTACCTTTGCAAAGAAACGACGTGTTGTCGGAGCATCCTTATTATAATCGATGGCTGTGGCATAGATATCGGTCACTTTTTGATACATCCTGCGTTCACTCAAACGTATCTCACGTATCTCTGCCAACAAATGCTCAAAGTAGTCAATGGTCAAGAACGCCCCATTTTCTAATCGCTTTTTATCAAGCACGTAGCCACGGATAGCAAACTGACGGAGAACAGCTGTTGCCCATTGACGGAACTGGGTGGCACGTGTGGAATTAACACGATAGCCGACAGAAATAACGGCATCGAGATTATAATATCTTGTCATGTAATTCTTGCCATCTGTAGCAGTTGTTTCCATTTTGGAAATAACTGAATCCTCTATCAATTCTCCATCTTCAAAGATATTCTTCAGATGTTTGCTAATAGCAGGTATTCCCACATCAAACAAGGTTGCCATTGCCTTTTGCGTCAACCATAGCGTTTCGTTCTTATAGAACACTTCTACCCCGTTTGCCTGACTCTGGGCCTGGAAAATAAGAAACTCTGCCGTACTATTTCTAATAGTCAGGCTTTGTGTCTTTGGTGGTTCCTCTTCTGTGAGTTTCCATTCACAGCCACAATCGGCACACCAGTAAATGCCTCTGGTTCTCTTTACATTTTGCGACTTGCACTTAGGGCAAGATAGTATTTTGTTCTGTTCTGACATACTATTTTTATCACTTGTTATCTATACGTTTTACTGTCGTACACATCTTCTGTATCATCGGTACAAAGCCTTTGTACTGCCAGTACAGGGCGCGCCGACTCCCATAAAGCCTCTTCTATCGCTTTTTCTTTTATCTGTTTCTTCGCCATTGGATTCTTTTCTATTAAGTTTTTGGCAAAGATACGTATTTTTCAGGAAAAATGCGTAACTTTGCACCCAAATTTAACAAAATGAAGATATTAATCACTGGTGCGAGCGGATTTATCGGCTCTTTTATCGTGGAAGAGGCCCTCAATCGGGGCTTCGAGACTTGGGCTGCGGTGCGCAAAAGCAGTTCGAGGGAATGGCTGCAGGACGAGCGCATCCATTTCATTGAACTGAACCTGTCGTCGAAGGAGCAGCTGGTGGAGCAGTTGCAAGGCAAGGACTTCGACTATGTGGTGCATGCTGCTGGTGTGACGAAATGTCTGAACAAGGCTGACTTCCACCGCATCAACACCGAGGGGACGAAGAACCTGGCAGATGCACTGCTCGAAACAGGGATGCCGCTGAAACGCTTCGTGTTCGTGAGCAGCCTCAGTATTTTCGGAGCCATCAGGGAACAGCAGCCCTACGAGGCTATCCGTGAGTCAGACACGCCACAGCCGAATACTGCATACGGAAAAAGCAAGCTCGAAGCAGAGAAGTATCTCACCACCACGACATTACCTTATATTATATTAAGGCCGACGGGTGTCTATGGCCCCAGGGAGAAGGACTACTTCATCATGGCCAAGAGCATCAAGCAGCACTCAGACTTCGCCGTGGGCTATAAGCGACAGGACATCACATTTGTCTATGTCAGCGACGTCGTACAGGCCGTGTTCCTGGCACTCGAAAAGGGAGATAACGGACGGAAATATTTCCTCTCGGATGGTGAGGTCTATCAGAGTACGACCTTCAGCGACCTGATCCATGAGGAGTTAGGACGCCCTTGGTGGATCCGCATCACGGCACCAGTGTGGGTACTGCGTATCGTCACCTTCTTCGGCGAATACGTCGGACGGATGACGGGCAAGGTGACGGCCCTGAACAATGACAAGTATAACATCCTGAAGCAACGTAACTGGCGCTGCGACATCCAGCCTGCCATCGACGAACTGGGCTACCAGCCGAAGATCCAGTTGGAGGAGGGCGTCAGGAGATCCATTAAATGGTATAAGGAGCATGGATGGCTTTAAACATTTGTTTGAGATAGAAAAGAAGCCTCGGAAAGGAATGCTGACAGCAGAATGGGTCGTCATGGGCTATCTGCTGCTGACGGTGCTTTTCATCCTGTTTACCTATACAAAGATTCAGAATCCTGATTCCCTGCTATGGGGACGTTTCCGCGTTCTGGCAATGACCCTGGCCCTCTGGGGTGTTTACAGGATGATTCCCTGCCGTTTTACCTATTTCTGTCGTATCGGACTGCAACTACTGCTTCTGTCGTGGTGGTATCCTGACACCTACGAGCTGAACCGCGTGTTCCCCAACCTCGACCATGTGTTTGCCTCCTATGAACAGCAAGTTTTCGGTGGTCAGCCAGCCCTCTACTTCGCAGCATCCTTCAGCAACCCCGTATTCAGTGAACTGATGCATCTGGGCTACGCGTCATTTTATCCCCTGATCGCTGCAACCATCCTGTTCTATTTCTTCTGCCGCTATCAGGAGTTCGACCGTACGGCATTCATCATCCTCTCGTCGTTCTTCGTCTATTATGTCATCTTTGTCTTTCTGCCAGTCACTGGACCACAGTACTATTATCTGGCAGCAGGTATCGACAACATAGCCAACGGCGTATTCCCCAATCTCGGCCACTACTTCGCAACCCACAGCGAGTGTCTGCCCATACCAGGCTATAGCGACGGATTCTTCTATCAGTGCGTGGTGGAAGCCCACAATGCCGGCGAAAGTCCCACGGCAGCCTTTCCCAGCAGTCATGTCGGCGTGACCACCATCCTGGTGATACTGGCCTGGCTCAGCCGCAGCAAGATACTCTTCTGGTGTATAGTGCCGCTCTTTGCACTGATGTGCTTCGCCACCGTCTACATACAGGCCCATTACGCCATCGACGTCATCGGCGGCTGGGTGTCGGGTATCATCTTATTTGTCGTTTTGCATTTTTTATACGGAAAAATTTGGCAGGTTCGAAAATAATGCCTACCTTTGCAAACGGATAAGTAAGGATAAGGACATGTTAACATCGAGGATTCCGACAGGGCAAAAGTCGGGATTCTTTTGTTTTTTGTCTATCCAAGAAAATTGTAGATTGTAAATTGTAAAATAGTAAATAACATGGCTTATATGTCACAAGAAGGCTACGACAAACTGATAGCCGAACTGAAACGTTTAGAAAGCATTGAGCGCCCCAAGGCCTCAGCAGCCATTGCCGAGGCACGCGAGAAAGGCGACTTGAGTGAGAACAGCGAATACGACGCCGCCAAGGAGGCACAGGCTCATCTGGAGGATAAGATCAACCAGTTGAAACTGACCATCTCGGAGGCCAAGGTGGTGGATACCAGCCGCCTGAGCTCGGATTCGGTACAGATCCTGTCGAAGGTGGAGATGACCAACCTGATGAACAAGGCCAAGATGACCTATACCATCGTCAGCGAGAGCGAGGCCAATCTCCGTGAGGGCAAGATCTCCATCAAGACCCCTATCGCACAGGGACTGCTGAACCACAAGGTGGGCGACGAGGTGGAAGTGAAGATTCCTCGCGGCACCATCAAGCTCCGCATCGACAAGATCACCGTGGGATAGTTGAGAATTGAGAATTGAAAATTGAGAATTGAAAATTGAGAATTATGGATATTTTCAGTAAGATTGCTGCTGGTGAGATTCCCAGCTACAAATGCGCCGAGAATGAGGAGTTCTACGCATTCCTCGACATCAATCCGCTGGTGAAGGGTCACGCCCTTGTGATCCCACGCCGCGAAGTAGATTACATCTTCGATATGGACGACGACGAGATCGCCCGCTATCAGGTTTTCGCCAAGAAGGTGGCCCTTGCTATCAAGAAGGCCTTCCCCTGCAAGAAGGTGGCTCAGGTGGTGCTTGGTCTTGAAGTGCCCCACGCCCATATCCACCTGATTCCGATGCAGTCGGAACAGGATGTGGACTTCCGCCGTGAGAAGCTCAAGCTCACGGAAGAGGAGTTCAAGGAAATCGCATTGAAAATCAGTAATGAGTTTGTCGCTTAGACAAACTCATTACCGTATTTCATCCTTACCTCACTGACATACTTTCGGATCAGTGAGGAATCGTCACTCTTCTTACAGATCATCAGCACATTGTCGCTCTCGGCTACGATGTAGCCGTCCAAGCCGTTGAACACGCCCACCTTACCCTTGGGCAGTTTGATCACGTTGTTACGGCAATCCTCCATCATCACCTCAGAATCGAGCACCACGTTGTCGTCGTCCACCTTACTCATCGACTCATAGACAGCATGCCATGTTCCCAGGTCAGCCCAACCGAAGTCGCACTTCATCACGAAGACGTTACGGCTCTGCTCCAAGATAGCATAGTCGAGTGAAAGATTGGGATAACGGGGATAGTTCCGTGTCACGAAGGCCATCTCTTCCTCAAAAGTATACTCCACCCTCTGATACCTCAATGGACGTAGCACCTCAGGAAAGATATACTCAAAGGATTTCAGCAGATAATCCGCTTTCGACAGGAAGATACCCGTGTTCCAATAGAACTCACCGCTCTCCATGAACATTTTGGCGAAATCACGCTCAGGCTTCTCCGTGAATGACTTCACAGCATACACATCCGGCTTGCAGCTCAGGTCACCCAACTGGATATAGCCATAGCCAGGCTCAGGTCGCGTGGGCTTCACACCCATCACCACCAGCACGTCGTGCTCAGAGACGTAGCTGAAACCTATCTCCACGCTTTGGAAGAACGCCGTTTCATCGAGCACCATCTGGTCAGAAGGACTGATGATGATGTTGGCATCAGGGTTCCGTTTATGGATACGCATCGCCGCCCAGGCCACACTGGGAGCCGTATTACGATGTATAGGCTCCACCATGACATTACGCTCTGGCACTTCGGACAATTGCTCACGCACCATAGGAAGATATTCCCGACAGGTACACACATATATATTCTCTTTCGGCAACAATTTTACAACACGATCGTAAGTGGCCTGTAGTTGTGTACGCCCAGTGCCGAAAAAATCCATGAACTGCTTTGGATACAGATCGCGGCTGCAAGGCCATAGCCGTTTCCCACGACCTCCTGCAAGTATCACGCAGAAGTTTTTGCTTTCAGTCTTTTCCATGTAGAATACTCATAGCTTCATTTTCTGTGGGCGAAATTACACAAAATAAATGATATGAGCAAGTATTTTTCATTTTTTTATCAGAAAACTTTGGCAATTCAGATTTTTATCGTACCTTTGCACCGCTTTTCGGAAGAAATGCGAATTTCGGGCCCAGATGGCGGAATCGGTAGACGCGCTGGTCTCAAACACCAGTGGGGCAACCCGTGCCGGTTCGACCCCGGCTCTGGGTACAATTAGTACCACGTAGTGCGCTGGCTCTAAAACGAAAGCAAGGTGCTGTAAGTCATGACTTATGGCACTTTTTTATTCTCCATATTTTTGTACTATTTCAACGCTTGGGGTTCAAATAGGGCGCAAATCACATGATTAATTCGGTCTTTTGCTTCATTTTTATTAGTTCCCCAACGCTCTAAGTTTGCGATTATTTTATTTACCGAATAGTTCGTGATGCGTACCAAGTCGCACCAGTTTTATGACATTGGCCGATTCATCAATCCAAATCAGCAAGAAATCATCTTCGACATGACACTCTAAGAAACCTTTGAGTTTACCCGATAGTGTATGTGGCTTATATTCGGCAGGTACAGACCCGCTTTTCTTCAAGTGCTTCAACACCTCTTTAAGAGCCGCTATCTTTGAAGGCTTGTTCTGATAGCGTTTTAAGTCTTTCTTATATTGTGTACATAATTTAAGTATCATAGTGTTTTGATGTACTCTTCGAGGTTGTCAATGTTCTCGTCTGTCAGTTCGTCAAGTTCAGCACCCGACCTACATTCTGCCATAGCCGCCAAAGTCTCGGCATTTGGCTCATGGTAGAGCGATTCAAGCAGAAACACCTCAACCAAGTTATTAACACTACGATGCTGTCTTTTGGCCTCTGCTTTCAGACCCTCTAAAAGATATAGAGGTAGCCTAAATGATGTTGCGCTGCGTTTTGTCGTTGTTGCCATATTCTTATTATTTGTATTACATTTGTATTGCACTTGTATCACTTTTGCGGTGCAAAGATAGTGATAAACTTTCAATCTACCAAAAAAAATAAGAAAAATCTGGCTCAGCTGCAATAGTCCGTGGATGAACTGATGCTCCACTTACCCAAAATATCACCATCAAACGATACATGTACGATATCTCAAAACTCCCTAATTTACTGATAATTAAAGAGTTTCGAAGGATTTTGAAGAATATAAAATATAGGTTCATCTCAGAACTCTGTTGATTTAGACCTTATAAGGTTGCAAAATGTAAGGAATATTTATAATGAATATTTAACTAAACAGTTAATAATCAGTATATTATAT
>Ga0310786_10001622_pt1 | contig 36133 bp, 29 predicted proteins | sample AusTroGonzalo_MG_FD_203881 | JGI IMG/M metagenome (GOLD analysis project Ga0310786, IMG submission 203881) | Bovine rumen microbial communities from tropical cattle in Woodstock, Queensland, Australia - Gonzalo_03 (v2) (version 2) | ecosystem: Host-associated > Mammals > Digestive system >... | reverse complement strand
ACGCGATGTACAATATGCTATAACTTTGTTTCTTGCATATCCCGCGGAAAATGTGTAAATTCGCAGGATTTTCCAAGGAAATTCAAATAGTTAGTTATAGTATACAAATGAAAGATTCCATTATCATCCTTTGCGGCGGCGGCCCGGCTCCGGGCATGAACACCGTCGTCTGCTCCGTGGCCAAGACCTTCCTGGCCGGCGGTTATCGTGTCATCGGCCTTCACGGTGGTTACAGCGGTCTGTTCAGCCAGAACCCGCGCACCGAGGACCTCGACTTCTTCAAGGCTGACGCCTACTTCAACCGCGGCGGTTCCTACCTCCAGATGAGCCGCTTCAAGCCCACGGACGAGGATTTCGAGAAGAATTTCAACCTGTCCCTGTTCACCGACAACAACATCAAGCTGCTGGTGACCGTCGGTGGCGACGACACCGCCTCCACCGCCAACCGCATCGCGAAGTTCCTCGAGAACAAGAAATACCCCATCGCCAACATCCACGTGCCCAAGACGATCGACAACGACCTTCCGCTGCCGAACAACGCCCCGACCTTCGGCTTCAACTCCGCCAAGGACGAAGGCGCCCACATCGCCCGCACCGTGTATGAGGATGCCCGCACCTCCGGCAACTGGCTGCTCATCAGCGCCATGGGCCGTAGCGCCGGCCACCTGGCCCTCGGCATCGGCGAGGCGACCCACGCCCCGATGACGATCATCCCGGAGATGTTCAACAAGACGGACATCACCATCGACAAGATCATCAAGCTGACGGTCTCCACGATCCTCAAGCGCAACATCCTCGGTATCGGCTACGGCACCGTGGTGGTCGCCGAGGGCGTGTTCCACGACCTGGCCGCTGACGACATCAAGGCCGCCGGCGTGCATATGACCTACGACGAGCACGGCCACCCGGAGCTCGGCAAGATCAGCAAGGCCGTCCTCTTCAACGAGCTGCTCGAGAAGGAGCTGAAGAAGCTCGGTCTCAAGGCCAAGACCCGTCCGATCGAGATCGGCTACGATGTCCGCTGCCAGGATCCGATCGGCTTCGACCTGACCTACTGCTCCGAGCTGGCCATGGGCGTGTACGAGCTCTTCAAGAAGGGCGAGACCGGCTGCATGGTGTATGTCGACGCTTTCGGCAACGCCAAGCCGCTCTACCTGCACGACCTGCAGAACGAGGAGGGCAAGATCCCGCCGCGCCGCGTCGAGATCGAAGGCGGTATCGCGCAGAACTACTACAACTTCATCTGCCACTTCATCACCCCTGCGGATTATGAGGCTGCGAAGAAGTATGTCGCCGATCCCGAGGCCTACGACTTCAAGAAGATCCTCAACTGGTAGTTGAGTTTCCCATACAGAAAAAGGCCCCCGGAGCAATCCGGGGGCCTTTTCCGTAGTTGGCTGACGGCAACTAATCGCCGGTGTTGGCGAGGGTGCCGGAGATGTACTGGTCGTAGGCGGTCATATCCACGAGGCCGTGGCCGGAGAGGTTGAAGAGGATGACCTTGGACTCGCCGGTCTCCTTGCACTTGTTGGCTTCGTTGATGGCGGCGGCGATGGCGTGGCAGGACTCCGGAGCCGGGACGATGCCTTCCGCGCGGGCGAAGAGCACGCCTGCGGCGAAAGAATCCAGCTGGCGGATGTCGACCGCCTCCACGAGGCCGTCCTTGTGGAGCTGGGACACGATGGCGCCGGCGCCGTGGTAGCGCAGGCCGCCGGCGTGGATGTTGGCCGGACGGAAGTCGTGGCCGAGGGAGAACATCGGGATGAGCGGGGTCAGGCCCGTCTCGTCGCCGAAGTCGTACATGAATTCACCCTTGGTGAGCTTGGGGCAGGATGCCGGCTCGGCCGCGATGAAGCGGGTCTTCTTGCCGTCCACGAGGTTGTGGCGCAGGAACGGGAAGGAGATGCCGCTGAAGTTGGAGCCGCCGCCGAAGCAGCCGATGACGATGTCCGGGTATTCGCCGGCCATCTCCATCTGCTTCTCGGCCTCCAGGCCGATGACGGTCTGGTGCAGGCAGACGTGGTTGAGCACGGAGCCCAGGAGGTACTTGCAGTTGGGGGTGGTCATCGCGAGCTCGACCGCCTCGGAGATGGCGGTGCCGAGCGAACCCTGGTGGTTGGGGTCGGCGGTGAGGATGTCCTTGCCCGCACGGGTGGACATCGACGGCGACGGGGTCACGAGGGCGTCGAAGACCTGCATGATGCTGCGGCGGTAGGGCTTCTGCTCATAGCTGATCTTGACCTGGTAGACGGCGCACTCCAGGCCGTAGAGCTTGGAGGCGTAGGAGAGGGCCGCGCCCCACTGGCCGGCGCCGGTCTCGGTGGTGACGTTGGTCACGCCCTGCTGCTTGCAGTAGTAGGCCTGCGGGATGGCGGAGTTGAGCTTGTGGGAGCCCAGCGGGTTCACGCTTTCGTTCTTGAAATAGATGTGGGCCGGGGTGCCGAGGGCCTCCTCGAGGCCGTAGGCGCGCACCAGCGGGGTGCAGCGGTAGTAGGCGTACTTCTCGCGCACATCCTCGGGAATGTCGATCCAACGGTCGGTCTGGTTGACTTCCTGCTTGGCGCATTCTTCGGCGAAGAGGGGATAGAGGTCTTCGGCTTTGATGGGCTGCTTGGTGCCCGGGTGGAGCATCGGCTGCGGCTTGTTGACCATATCAGCCTGGATGTTGTACCATTGGGTAGGAATCTCGGATTCCGGGAGGATGAACCTTTTCTGTTTCATTATGGCGTGGTTTTATAGATTCTTTTCGATGTAGGATTCGAGCGCTTCGACGGCGCTCTCGGGGGTCGCCCAGCTCGTGCAGAAGCGCACGCCCGCGTGCGTGTCGTCCACCTCCTGCCACAGTTCGAAGCCGAACTGCTCCGCGAGCGGCGCGAGCGCGGCCGTCGGGAGGATGGGGAAGACCTGGTTGGTGGTGTTCTCGACGAGGAAGGGGATGCCCTTGGCGCGGAAGGCCGCGCGGATGCGGTCGGCCAGGCGGTCGGCGTGGCGGGCGAGCTTGAAATACAGCCCCCCGTTCATCAGGACCTCATATTGCAGGCCGAGCAGGCGGCCCTTGGCGAGCATCCCGCCGTGCTGCTTGATCAGGTAGCGGAAGTCTTCGGCGAGCGCGCTGCGCGTGAAGACGACGGCTTCGCCGAACAGGGCGCCCTGCTTGGTGCCGCCGACATAGAAGATGTCGCACAGACGCGCCAGGTCCTTGGGCAGCAGGTCGACGCCGGCCGCCTCCAGGCCGTAGCCGAGGCGGGCGCCGTCGACGAAGAGGGGAATCTCCCATTCGCGGCAGACGGCGTGCAGGTCCTGCAGTTCCTTTTTCGTATAGACCGTCCCGAGCTCCGTCGGGAAAGAGATGTAGACCATACCGGGCTGCACCGTGTGCTCGCGGCTGAAGTCGCGCTGGTGCGCTTCCAGCAGCGCGCGGACCTGCGCGGCGGAAATCTTGCCGTCGGTGGCCGGGAGGGCGAGGATCTTGTGCCCGCTCTGCTCCACGGCGCCGGTCTCGTGGACGTTGATGTGGCCGCTGGCGGCGCAGACGACGCCCTGGTGCGGCCGGAGCTGGGAGGCGATGACGGTGGCGTTGGTCTGGGTCCCGCCGACGAGGAAATGGACCTCGGCGTCCGGGCAGTCGAAGATGTAGCGGACCATATCGGCCGCCTTGGCACAATGCGGGTCTTCGCCGTAGCCCAGGGTCTGCTCCAGGTTGGTCTCCCGGAGCGCGTCTAGGATCTGCGGACAGCACCCTTCCAGATAGTCGCTTTCGAAACGGATCATAAAAAAGAGGAAGCCTACTAACTAAGCGTAACCGAATTGCAAGGTAAGAAAAAAAAGGATTGATTATACCCCGGGAATGCTTATTTTTGTGACAAGTGCGGCAGGAAATGGAAAGAACCGCGATTCCCATCGCGGTTCTTCTCAATTCTAACCAAAATTATTAACCAATGAAATTTAACTCGATTCAATATATTGCAAGGTCCGTGCCAGAATGATCAAGACGAATGCAGCCAGGTTGTTGGATGCCGCCGGCATCCCGTATGAACTGATCCCCTACGACTTTACGGAGGAGGATCTGAGCGCGCAGCACGTCGCGGCGGAGCTGGGCGAGGACATCGACCAGGTCTTCAAGACGCTGGTCCTGCGCGGCGACCGCACCGGTTTCTTCGTGTGCGTGATTCCGGGCGACTTCGAGGTGGACCTCAAGGTGGCCGCCCGCATCTCCGGCAACAAGAGCTGCGAGATGCTGCACCTCAAGGAGCTGCTGCCCACGACGGGCTACATCCGCGGCGGCTGCAGCCCGATCGGGATGAAGAAGGCTTTCCCGACCTATATCCACGAGTCCGCGCTGCTCTACGACTATATCTACATCAGTGCAGGGCAGCGCGGGCTCCAGTTCAAGATCGCTCCGCAGGACCTGTTCGACTTTGTCGGCGCGGAGGTCTATCCTATTTAGCTACAGCGGCTTGTATTCGAATTCCAGCAGCTCGGCGTCGCCGTCGAGCAGGTAGGCCGGACGCAGGGCGAAGAAGCCCTGGTAGTTGTTGTGGTGCATATGCGAGACGTCGCGGCCTTCTTCGACCGGCGTCCATTCCCCTTCGCCGAAGCGCTCCCAGATGCTGACGCTGTTGCGCTCGTTGCGGATGCGCACCGCGAATTCCGGCGCGTCGCCGGTCCGCCCGATGTTGGCGGCCTCGTTGTAGAAGAGGAACAGGCCCGCCCGGCTGCCCGCCGGGACGGAGAAGCGCGCCGTGACCTCGTAGGAGGCGTCCACGGCCGTCGTCGTCCAGAGGGTGCCGCCGGCGTAGCCCGGCTGCCATTTCGCCCAGAGGAGGGGATTGGCGTAGTCGCGCAGGTAGGCGTAATCGCCCTGCAGGCCCTCCTGCTCCCATTCCGCGCCGTCCGGCCCGGCCGGCACGGGCCAGCCGTCCGCCGTCCATTCCACGCTCTCGACGATGGTGCTGCGGCCCAGGGTGTGGAAGCCGTTGCGGTAGGCGTGGTAGACGATGTACCAGTTGCCCTGCGCGTCGTCGACGAGGGTGCCGTGGCCCTTGGACCACCAGGCTTCGTCGGCGGTGTAGGTGTGGACCAGCGGGTTGTGGGGGCTGTTCTCCCAGGGGCCCAGGGCGGACTTGCTGCGGGCCACGACGACCATATGGCTCGTGGCCGGGCCGGCGGTGCCGCCTTCCGCGCTCACGAGGTAGTACCAGTCGCCGCGCTTGAGGAGCTTCGGCGATTCGAGCCACATCCCTTCGGTCTCCCATTCCTTCGGGAACTCCCAGCCGTCGTAGACCTTCTGCGGCTTGCCCGCGGCGGCCAGGCCGTCCGGGGTCAGGGGCGTGACCCAGCCGTCGTTGGTGTAGAGGTAGCGCTGCCCGTCTTCGGCCACGACGTGGCCCGGGTCGATGCCGCCCACGTCGAGCTTGACCGGGGCGCTCCAGGGGCCCTCGATGCGCTCGGCCGTGACGACGTAGTTCTCACCCTTGCTGGTGGGGTAGTAGATGTAGTATTTGCCGTCCACCTTGCAGAGGTCGGGGGCGAAGATGGAATAGTCCCCGTCTTCGACGGCCCGCGCCACCGGCTCCCAGTGCAGCAGGTCGGTGGAGTGCCAGACGAGCAGGGCGGGGAAGTAGGTGAACGACGAATGCGTCATATAGAAATCGTCGCCGTCGCGGAGGATGGTCGGGTCCGGGTAGTCGCCCGGAAAGATGCAGGTCTTGAGGGGCGCGGCCTTGGGCGCGCAGGCGCCGAGCAGCGCGGCCGCCAGCAGCAATTGGAGGGTGTGGAATCTCATTCTGTGTCAGATTTTTCGTAAAAATACGGAAAAAAACCTTGAAATGCAGTATATTGCAACGGACACTAAAACACAACTGCCATGAAAAAGACTTTTTGGGAACGGATCAGCGACATCTCCCCCCTGCACAAACGTGCTGCCTTCTCCGACCTTCCGGAGCGCGTCGGGACCAAGGAAACTGCCTTCCAGGTCCTCGCCCGGGAGCGTTTTTCCTGTCGCAATTTCAAGGACACGCCGCTCACCGACTGGCAGGTCGGCCAGATCCTGGAGGCGGCCCGCGTCGCCCCCACCGCCGCCAACAAACAGCCGGTGCACGTGTGGGTGGTCAAGAGCCCCGAGGCGCTCGAGAAGCTGAAAGGCGCCACGGACTATACCTACGGAGCTCCCGTCGTGTTTATGGTGGGTGCCAAGGCGGATGCCGCCTGGGTGCGCAAGTATGACGGCAAGAACGGCGCCGACATCGACGCCGCCATCGTCGGGACACACATTATGCTGGAAGCCTCGGCCCTCGGCCTGGGCAATGTCTGGGTCGGCTCCTTCGACCCCGCGCGGATCAAGGCCGACTTCCCGGAGACCGAAGGCTACGAAGTCGTCTGCCTCTTCCCGGTCGGCGTCTCCGCCGCCGCTGCGGGCCCCAACCACGCCCAGCGCCAGCCCCTCGACCAGTTCGCCTCGGAAATCTGACCCGTCCGGCCTCCGGCGCCAGATCCGCCCGGGCCCGGTGACGGGCGCGGCTGCGGACAGGGGTGTATTGTTTCTTTAGAGGCAGAATGTTATCTTTGTAGGAAATTGGTAATAAATGATGAAGTCCATCCTTCCCCTTACGCTGGTCGCGGCCCTGTTGATGGTCGGCTGCGCCCCCAAGCAGGCCGACGAAGCGGCTGAAACCACGAACACGAACACGATGATCGAGCAGACCACGCCCAATCCCGAGAACGCTGCCGAGGCGCAGCAGTTCCTCAAGAAGTGCGGCACCTACTACCTCGCTACCGTCGAGGGTGACCAGCCGCGCGTCCGCCCCTTCGGCACCGCCGAGATTTTCGAGGGCAAGCTTTATATCCAGACCGGCAAGGTCAAGAACGTCTACAAGCAGCTGATCGCCAACCCCAAGGCGGAGATCTGCGGCTTCGCCGGCGGCGAGTGGATCCGCATCCAGTGCGAGCTGATCCCGGACGAGCGCATCGAGGCCAAGCAGGATATGCTGGACAAGAATCCTTCGTTGCAGATGATGTACAAGGCCGATGACGACAACACCATCGTGCTGTACTGCCGCAACGCCACCGCCACGATCTCTTCCTTCACCGCCCCCGCCCGGAGCTTCCAGTTCTAGGAAGCCGTCTTCGCGTGGATTTTGCGGCCATAGATTTCGAGACTGCGAACGAGTGCAAGAGCAGCGTTTGCAGCGTGGGCGTCGTGGTGGTCCGCGGCGGACGGATCGTGGATTCGTTCTATAGCCTGATCCACCCGGAGCCCGATTACTACCAGTGGTTCTGCCGTCAGGTCCACGGGCTCGGCCCGGAGGATACTGACGGCGCGCCCGTTTTCCCCTGTGTCTGGGAGAAGATCGCCCCGATGATCGAGGGGCTGCCCCTGGTCGCGCACAACGCGCGCTTCGACGAGGGCTGCCTGCGCGAGGTCTTCCGGGTGTATCAGATGGACTATCCCGACTACCTGTTCTACGACACGCTGCTGTTCTCGCGCCGCTTCTTCGGGCGCCGGCTGCCCAACCACCAGCTGCATACCGTGGCCGCCGCGTGCGGCTACGACCTGACACAGCACCACCACGCCCTGGCGGACGCCGAGGCGTGTGCGCACATCGCACTGAAACTACTCTGAGAAATAAACGTTTACGATATGTATGATTTAGCCATCATCGGTGCGGGCCCCGGCGGATACGTCGCCGCGGAGCGCGCCGGCGCGGCCGGGCTCAAGGTGATCCTCTTCGAGAAGAAAGCCCTCGGCGGCGTGTGCCTCAACGAGGGTTGCATCCCCACCAAGACCCTGCTCTACAGCGCCAAGGTATATGATTATGCACAGCACGCCGACCGCTACGGGGTGAGCGTGGAGGCACCGTCCGTGGATTTCGGCGCCGTCGTCAAGCGCAAGGAGAAAGTCGTCCGCAAGCTGGTCGCCGGCGTGAAGGCGCAGATGAAAGGCGCGGGCGTGGAAGTGGTCGCCGCGCAGGCGGAAATCACCGGCCGCAACGCCGAAGGGTTCACCGTCGAGGCGGACGGGCAGGCATATACGGCGGCGAAGCTGCTGGTCTGTACCGGTTCCGAGGCGGTCGTGCCGCCCATCCCGGGGCTGCGCGAAGGGCTCGGCGGCGCGGTGGTGACCAGCCGTGAGATCCTCGCGCTCGAGGAACGGCCCGCGGAGCTGGTCGTCATCGGCGGCGGCGTGATCGGAATGGAATTCGCCAGTTTCTTCCATTCGGTCGGCACGAAGGTGACGGTCGTGGAGATGCTGCCCAAGATCCTCGGCCCGATGGACGGCGAGATCAGCGCGATGCTGCAGGCGCAGTACGCCAAAAAGGGCGTGACCTTCTGCCTGGGCTGCAAGGTGACCGGAATCGAAGGCGATACCGTGGTCTACGAGACGCCGGAAGGGGAGACCTGCCGGGTCCGCGGGGACAGGATCCTCGTGTCGGTGGGCCGGCGCGCCCGGCTGGAGGGCTTCGGCCTGGAGAACCTGGGCCTGGAGATGACCTGCAACAAGGCCGGCCGTCCCGTGGGCATCAAAGTCGACGACCGGATGCGCACCAGCGTGCCGGGCGTCTATGCCGCCGGCGACGTGACGGGCTTCTCGATGCTTGCGCACACCGCTTCCCGCGAAGGGGAGGTGGCGGTTAACGATATCCTCGGAAAAGCGGACAAGATGCGCTACGACGCCATCCCGGGCGTGGTCTATACCAATCCGGAGGTCGCAGGCGTGGGGCTGACGGAAGAGGAAGCCGTGGCCAACGGCGTCGCGCACAAGGTCCTGAAGCTCCCGATGGCTTTCTCCGGCCGCTTCGTGGCCGAGAACGAGCGCGGCGAAGGCCTCTGCAAGATCCTCTTCGGCGCGGAGCGCCACGAGGTGCTGGGCGTCCATCTGCTGGGCAATCCGTGCTCGGAAATCCTCGGCGCCGCGTGCATCGCGGTCGAGACCGGGATGACGGCGGAGCAGCTGCAGCGCACCGTCTTCCCGCATCCGACCGTCTGCGAAATCCTCAAGGAGACCGCCCACCAGATCTAGCTGGGGCTAGTCTTCGATCCGGATGGTCCGGGTAGAAGGGGAGGCGATGGAGAAGAATCCCAGGCCGCCCTCTACGTTGCTCGGGATGTGGACGGGCTCCCGATACAGTTCAAAGTCCCCGTCGGTGTTGGCCTTTTCGTACTGGACCAGGTAGTCGTATTCTTCCTTCGAGATGGACAGGAAGTCGATGTGCAGGTTCTTCACCCGGGTCATGCTTGTGCCGTCGGGCTTAAACAAGACATATTTGAAGTAGTCGAACTCGGTTTTCCTGATCTGGATTTCGACTTCAGCCGTCTTGTCGGCAAACTCGCTGTCCCGGAACTTGCAGTATGCGGTCTCACGGCTCAAGGCGGAGATTAATTCCTGGTAGGCGTCTATCTTGAGGGGCTGCGGATTGCCGTCGCAGAGGATCGGATCCCGGTTGAAATCGAAATTGATTCCGTGTTCGTACAACTGGTGGAAGGGGTCTTCGAGCCCCATCTCGTCATAATGGACGTGGATCCGGAACCAGTTGGGCTGGTCGGGAATGTCCTGCAGCCGCAGTTTGCAGGAAAGGGTAGGACAGTCGTATTTTCCGGAGAAATAATAGGGGCTTCTCGCGAGGCTGGCGGTGTCGACGCCGGCGAGCAGCGCGGGGACCGGCGCAATGGCCGTCGCCTGGGCTTTCAGTTTCTTGTAACTGGCCTCCAGGCGGACTTCGTCGCCGGGCCGGATCTCCGCGGAGAATACATATTTGCCCGCGACCCGGGTGATTTCCTCCGGGGTTTCTTCCGCTTCCGCGACGAGCGTGCCGTTGACATAGCAGCGAAGCTGGGCGTCGCTCAGCTGCAGGATGCCGTCGCACCGGCTTTCGCTGAGCCATACGACGTGCTCCGTCTGGTCCGTGCGCAGCATGGCGTTGAGGACGATGAGTTCGGTATCGCGGTCGGAGATATAGTCGAGCTCGTAGGTGCAGGCACAGAGGGCCAGCGCCAGGACGGGAAGGGTCAAAAGGATCTTTTTCATTTGTCTCAGAAGTTATAGGTGTAACTGAACGCCGGGATGATGGGCAGGATCGTCAGTCTCTTCAGTTCGATCATTTTCTTGGGGACATTGTTCTCCCCGTCCCAGGTATTGGAGATGTCGTAGAAGACGAAATTGGGGTTCATCGCGTTGTAGGCGTTGTAGATGGAGAAATTCCAAATGGCTTCGTTGCCGCGGCGCGTGCGGTGCCGCAGGTTGACGCCGAGGTTGAGGCGGTGGCTGGCCGGAAGGCGGTAGTTGTTGCGTCCCTCGACATAGAAGGCCTCATAGATTGCCGGAGAGTCTTCTTGGTTCCCTTCCGGCTCGATGGCGACGGTGGGCCGCTCGGGCAGGGTCATCGTGGATCCGGAAGAGTAAACCCAGGAGAGGGAGACGTCCACCTTTTTCGAGAACTTGTGGTTCAGGGTCACGTTGAACGAGTGCGGCCGGTCGTATTTGTACGGGAAAGGCCGGCCCATGTTGATGGAACCGTCGGGAAACCACCGTTTGCTGCTGGACAGGGTATAGGCGAGCCAGCCGGTGGTCTTGCCGCTTGTCTTCTGGATGAAGAACTCCAGTCCCATCGCGCGGCCGCGGCCCGTCTCGACCTGCTCTTCCCAGCCCTCGTTGGAGAGGACGAACTGCACGCCTTCCTTGTACTCCATCAGGTTGTACATCTCCTTCCAATAGCCCTCCACGGAGAACTCCCAGCCCGGCAGGCCGTCATAGTAGACACCGGCCGAGTAGTGGTCGGCCGTGACGGGGCGGATGTCCTTGGTGATCGGCACCCACAGGTCGAGCGGGAGCGCGATGACGGTGGAGGAGAGCAGGTGGACATACTGCGCCATCCGCGAGTAGCCGGCCTTGAAGACCAGGCCGCCGTCCAGGCTGAGCTTGGTGGAGAAACGCGGCTGCAGGGAGTAGTAGTTCCGCCCCTGGGTGTTGAACCAGGAAAAGCGCAGGCCGGGATTGAGGGAGAAACGGTTCCCCAGCGAGATGTTGTCCTCGAGGTAGCAGGAAGCTTCGGTCCCTTTGTAGTGGACGCCGGTATAGGGCATTTCCAATACCTTGTCGTCACCGGCGACCGCCAGGGTCTGCGGCAGGAAATCGTGCCGGGTGAATTCGGCGCCGAACTTGACCAGGTGGCTGGGCGAGGGCGTCCAGTCGAAGTCGGAGCGGAAACCGAAATCCCGGATGCCGGACTTGTAGGAACCGCTCAAATAGGAATGGTCCGTCTGGTCGTCCCAAACGACCGTTTCGTCTTCGCTGATGCCCATCTTCATCTTGTAGCGGTTGACGTAGAGGGTGGCGTTGGAGAAGAGCTTGCCGTTGAAGATGTGGTTCCAGCGCAGGGCGCCCACGGTGCTGCCCCAGCGGAGTCCTGCGGTGTTGTCGGAATCGTAGCGATGGTCGTGCGCGATTCCGTCCAGATCAAAGGCAGTCATTTCGGAGTGTTCTTTCAAATTGATCGCGCCGGCGTCCGCACCGTGGTAGGCGCTCAGGTAGAAGCGGTCCTTGTCGCCGGCCCGCCAGGTCATCTTGCCGTTGAGGTCGTAGAAGAAGTAGTTGTAGTACTCATTCTTGAGGAACAGGCGCATGAACGGTTCCGCGATGACGGTATGCAGGCCCCGGGCGCTCACCGAGTAGCTGAGCTTGTCCTTGACGATGGGCCCCTCGAGGTGGAGGCGGTCGTTGAGGACGCCGACGGTCAGCGAACCGTGCGTCTCCTTCATGTTGCCGTCGTTGGTGCGGATGTCCACGATGCTGGAGATGCGGCCGCCGTAGCGGGCCGGGAACGTGCCCTTGTAGAGGGTGACGTTCTTGACGGCCTCCGGCTGGAAGATGGAGAACAGGCCCAGCATATGGTCCATGTTGTACACGGATACGCCGTCAAGCAGGACCAGGTTCTCTTCCGGTCCGCCGCCGCGGACGTACAGGCCGCTCAGGCCTTCCTGGCCGCCCTGCACGCCGGGCAGCAGCTGCAGCGTCTTGACCAGGTCGGCTTCGCCGAACAGGGCCGGCGTGTTGCGGATCTGCGCGAGCGGCACTTCCAGCGAGCCGAGGTAGGCGGACTGCAGGCCGGCGTCCTTGCGGGCGACGATGCGGGCGGCGTCCAGCTCCGCCTTGCTGTTCAGGGCGAAGTTGAGGACGGTGTCGCGCTGCAGGTCGATGTCGAGGGTGATCTGCTCATAGCCGATGTAGGCGACCTGCAGGTGATGACGGCCGGCGGGGAGGGGCAGGGAGTAGAAGCCGAACTCGTTGGTGACGGCGCCGGTCTGCCCCGACAGGACGCCGGCCCCGATCAGGGTCTCGCCCGTCTCGGCATCGGTGATGTGGCCGCTGATGGCGTAGCGGCGCGCCTTGGCGGGCGCGGCGACGCCCTTCAGGATGACGTTCCGGCCGCGCAGCTGCCAGCTGACGGCAGTGCCGTCGAAGGTCTGGCGAAGCGCCTCCTCGAGCGGGAGGGTGACCGCGGGCGCGGACTGCGTCCGGGTGGCGTTGAGCGTCCCCGTGAGGGAAGCGTCATAAATAAAGTGGACGCCGTAGCTCTCCTGAATCTGTTTGACGCGGGTCAGTAGGGTCTCTTGTGCCTTTGCCGGCAGCAGGCTGGAGAGGAGCAAGGTGGCGATGATGATGATCATCCCCTTGGTGTGGAAATTTTTCATAAGGAGGGTTCTTGGATAACTTTCATTTTCCTTCGTTTTCTGACCCTATGACGCAGATAGCGGGAAAAAGTACCACCCGGTTCCGAAAAAAAACCGATGCTGCCCTAGAAATACAGGAGAAAGCTGTCCAACCTGGGAGAGAGATCCATGTTCAGACGGTCGCGGAGGGTCTTGAGCGCGCGACTGATCTGGTTGCGTACGGTGTTTACAGATAGTTTGGTCGCCTCGGCGATGGCTTCGTAGCTCATCCCGTCGCGCTTGCACATCAGCAGCAGCTCGCGCCGTTTGGCCGGCAGGTGCTCCACGGCGGTCCAGAGACGGGCTTCCAGCTCGGCACGTGATTCTTCCTGGTTCTCGTCGATCACGTCGGCCGCGTCCTCGGCACGGACTTGTTCCGGGTCCCGCCCTGTGCGGCGCAGAAGGTCGATGCAGCGGTTGCGGACCATGCTGTACAGATAGGATTTGGGATGCTCGGGAGCGGAATCTCCAAGCCGTTGCCAATAAGCCGTGAAGACCTCCTGGACCACATCTTCCACAGCGTCAGCATCTTTGAGGTAGTGCAACGCGTAGAGACAGAGCGGCCGGTAGTGGCGGAGGAAGAGCTCGCGTATGACGAGGTTGGGGATCATCGGATGCAAAGATACAAAAAAAGATGGAGCAGCACGAAAGAGCGTGCAAGACCATTTCCGTTCCCCTCGCATCCGGGTCGGGAACCGTGACGATTGTCCCTGCGGCTAATACGAATAATCGTATTCCGGAAGTTGCACGGTAAGTGTAGAGGCGGATTCGACCGTGAAGAAACCCAGGCCGCCCTCAACGTTGCCAGGCACGTGTATCGGCTCTCGCAGCGCTCCGTAATCCGTACTGTCATACAGGCTCTTCTGGACCTGGATCAGGTAGTTGTACTCTTCTTCCGGGATGGTCAGGAGCGTGAATTCCAGGCTCAGTCTCTGAAGCTGGGTCTGGCTGAAGAAGCCGTGGCCGAAGTTCGGAACATGGATTTCAACGTCCGCCGTCGTGTCGGCAAAAGGCGTATCCTGGAAGAAGCAGTAAGTGTTCGAGTCGCCGCTCCCGAGAAAATACATAAAAGAAACCCTGTTGCCCTGATCCGGGCGGGAACTGTCTGCCAGGATGGGGTCCTGGAGGAATGCGAAGTCGACCAGCTTCCGTTCCCATTCCTCTTTCAGGATTCTGCCATCATACCAGTCCCTGTCGTTCTCATATTCCTCATATAAGACGGATAAGCGGTACCAGTTGGCCTGGTCCGGCAGGTCCTGCAGTTTCAGTTTGCAGGCGATGGCCGGGTTCTGGTCGAGGTAAGGGCTAAGAAGATACGTGGTGTCGACGGAGACGAGCTGCGCCGCCCGGGGGGCCGTGACCGAGGTGCTTGCCCGCAGGGATCCGTCGACGGCTTCCAGCCGGACTTCGTCGCCGGGCTGGATTTTCGATGAGAACTCGTATTTGCTGGCATAATAATACTCATCCTGCGGGACCAGGACACCTTCTTCGACCAACTCGCCGTTGATGTAGCAGCGCAATTGCGCATCCGGCAGCGGCTGGATGTCATTGACCAGCCCCCGGCTCAGCCAGGCGACGTGGACCGGTTCGTCGGTGCGGAACATCGCGTTCAGGATAATGGTCTCGGGATCCTGGTCGAAACGGGTCTCAAGCGGGTTCGTGCAGGCGCCTGCAATCAGCGCCAGGGCGGTAAATATCGGGAGTGCCTTTGTCATCGAAGTCAGAAATTATAGGTGTAGCTGAAGGCCGGGATGATGGGGAGGACGGTCAGTTTGGATATTTTTCTCTTGTAGGTGGTCTTGTCGGTCTCACGGTCGTACACGGCCCTGCATTCATCAAGGACGAAGTTGGGGTTCATCGCGTTGTAGGCGTTGTAGACGGAGAAGTTCCAGATGGCCTCGTTGCCGCGGCGCGTGCGGTGCCGCAGGTTGACGCCGAGGTTGAGGCGGTGGGACGGCGGCAGCCGGAGGTTGTTGCGGCCGTCGACATAATAGGTGTACTGCAGCGCGGGTCCTTCTTTGTAGTTCCGGAATCCCGGTACTTCCGGCTCGATGACGACGGAAGCCCGCTGGGAGACCGTGCACCGGGTACCGGAGGAGAAGACCCAGGAGAGGGAGACGTCCACCTTCTCCGAGAATTTGTGGTTCAGGGTCAGGTTGAACGCGTGCGGACGGTCGAATTTGTAGGGGTAAGGATCACCCTGGTTGATGCTCCCGTCCGGGAACCACCGGAAACTCCTGGACAGGGTGTAGGCGATCCATCCGGTCGTCTTCCCTGCGGTCTTCTGGACGAAGAATTCCAGCCCGAAGGACCGGCCGCGGCCGGTCTCGACCTTCTTTTCCCATCCGTCCGATGTGATGATGAACTGGATGCCTTCCTTGTACTCCATCAGGTTGTACATTTCCTTCCAAAACCCCTCCACGGAAAACTCCCAGCCCGGCAGGCCGTCGTAATAGACGCCGGCCGAACAGTGGTCGGCCAGGACGGGGGGAATGTCTTTGGTAATCGGCACCCACAGGTCGAGCGGGAGCGCGAGGCTGGTGGAGGAGAGCAGGTGGACATACTGCGCCATCCGGGAATAGCCGGCCTTCAGGGCAAGGCCGTTGTCCAGGCTGAGCTTGGTGGCCAGTCGCGGCTGCAGGGAATAGTAGTTCCGGCCCTGGGTGTTGAACCAGGTCAGGCGCAGGCCGGGGTTGAGGGTGAAGTGGCTCCCCAGCGAGATGTTGTCTTCGGCGTAAACCGAGGCGTCGCTGCCGGTGTAGAGTTTCCCCTCGGACTGGTTGCCTTGCGCCTGGACGTCTGCCACATAGACGTAGGTCTGCGGCAGGAAATGGTGCAGCGTGTAGTCCGCTCCGAACTTGACCAGGTGGCTGGGGGAAGGCGTCCAGTCGAAGTCGGTACGGACGCTGAAATCCCGGATGCCGGATTTGTAGTCGCCGTCCACGCCGTCCGTGAAGACTTTTCCGTTATGCGTGCTCGTGGAAAAGTCGCTGTACTCCATCTCCATCCGGTATTTGTTGAAGGACAGGGTGGTGTTGGAAAAGAGTTTCCCGTTGAAGATATGGTTCCAGCGCAACGCGCCCACGGTGGATCCCCACCGGGTGTACAGATGCAGGTTGTCGACGTAATAATCGCCCTGGTCCTCCGAATCCGCGCCACCGTGGTCCGCACCGTGGTAGACGCTCAGAGAGAGACGGTCCTTGTCGCCGGCCCGCCAGGTCAACTTGCCGTTGAGGTCGTAGAAGAAGTAGTTGTAGTACTCATTCTTGAGGAACAGGCGAACGAACGGCTCCGCGATGATGGAATGCATACCCCGGGCGCTCACCGAGTAGCTGAGCTTGTCCTTGACGATGGGCCCCTCGAGGTGGAAACGGTTGTTGAGGAGTCCGACGGTCAGCGAACCGTGCGTCTCCTTCATGTTGCCGTCGTTGGTGCGGATGTCCACGATGCTGGAGATGCGGCCGCCGTAGCGGGCCGGGAAGGCGCCCTTGAAGAGCGTGACATCCTTGACGGCCTCCGGCTGGAAGATGGAGAACAGGCCCAGCATATGGTCCATGTTGAACACGGGCACGCCGTCGAGCATGATAAGATTCTCTTCCGGTCCGCCGCCGCGGACGTACAGGCCGCTCAGGCCTTCCTGGCCGCCTTGCACACCGGGCAGCAGCTGCAGCGCCTTGACCAGGTCGGCTTCGCCGAGAAGGGCCGGCGTGTTGCGGATCTGCGCGAGCGGGACTTCCACCGAGCCGAGATAGACGGACTGCAGGCCGGCGTCCTTGCGGGCGACGATGCGCGCGGCGTCCAGCTCTGACTTGTTGCTCAGGGCGAAGTTGAGGACGGTGTCGCGCTGCAGGTCGATGTCGAGGGTGATCTGCTCATAGCCGATGTAGGCGACCTGCAGATGGTGACGGCCGGCGGGGAGGGGCAGGGAATAGAAGCCGAACTCGTTGGTGACGGCGCCGGCCTGCCCCGACAGGACGCCGGCCCCGATCAGGGTCTCGCCCGTCTCGGCATCGGTGATGTGGCCGCTGATGGCGTAGCGGCGCGTTTTGGCGGGCGCGACGACGCCCTTCAGGACGACGTTCCGGCCGCGCAGCTGCCAGCTGACGGAGGTGCCGTCGAAGGTCTGGCGGAGTGCCTCCTCGAGCGGGAGGGTGACCGCGGGCGCGGACTGCGTCCGGGTGGCGTTGAGCGTCCCCGTGAGGGAAGCGTCATAAATAAAGTGGACGCCGTAGCTCTCCTGAATCTGTTTGACGCGGCTTAGCAGGGTCTCTTGTGCCATCAACGGCAGAAGGGCGATGCAGGTAAGGGCCACGGCCACGGCGACCACTTTTCTCAAGTAGAAGTTTTTCATATTTTATTGGATTGTGATCTTGGTTCCGAGCGCTTCCTCGATGAGGAAGACGATCTCCGTGATATCTTCTCCCTCGAACTGTCCGGTCAGCTTGCGCTGTCCTGCCGGAGCGCTGAGGGTGCATCCGAACTGGGCGCCGAGCTCGCGCAGGACGTCTTCCAGGGGGATGTTGTCATACTGATAGAGGTGGGTCGCCCAGCCGGCGGGGTTGGGGCCTTCCGCCGCGCCCGGGACCGGACGGTCCGCGCCGGCGGCGAGGGCCGCGTGCATCCCGCGGGTGAGGATGAGGCCCCGGTCTTCGGCGCCGCAGGCGGCGAAGAGCACGCGGCCGTCCACGACGTCCACGCTGGTGGCGCCGTCACGCCGTGCGACCTGGAAACGCGTGCCGAGCACGCGGACGAAGCCGTCGCCGGCCGTGATCTCGAAGGGCAGCGCCTCGTTGCGCGCCACGGCGAAATAGACGGTGCCTTCCATCCGGACCTGGCGGTCCCGCTTGCCGAAGCCGTTGCGGTGGAAGGCGACGGTGGCGCCGGGGGCCAGGACGGCCTGGCTGCCGTCCGGCAGCAGGATCTCCTGGACCGTCTCGGCCACCGCGGTGGTGGTCCAGCGCCGCGCGTCGGCGCGGAAGAGGAACAGACCGGCCAGTACGACGGCACAGACGCCGGCGAGGGCGTAGGCCCAGACCGGGCGGCTGTAGCCGGGGACGGGACGGTTTTCCGCGCGGAAGCGACGCCAGGCGCGGGTCGGGTTGAAGAGGCCCGCGCGGAAATAACGTGCGACGAATGAGAGTTCTTTCTCTTGGATATCTTTCATCATTTCTTGTTTTCTACCCCTATGACGCAGAAAACAGGAAATCGTACCACTCGATTTCTAAAAAAAATGAATGGGATTCTCCGAGAGAAAAAAAGCGGCTCCTAGAAATTGAGCTGGGCGATGCGGCGCTCCAGGTGCGCCTTCAGGTCAGACCAGCGGTAGTAGGGGCCCTGGACGGGCTCCAGGCCGTTGATCCGGGTCTCCTCCTCATTGTAGTAGAGCTTGACGAGGGGCTCGGCGCCGGGCTTGCGGTAGAAGACCATCTGGAGGTTGGAGGCCATGCAGACCTGGCGGAAACTCTGCCAGCCGTCGGACGCTTCCGCGTTGTGGACGCGGCGGCCGGCGTCGGTGAGTTCCATCAGACAGACGAGCGGCATGATGCCGGAGTCGTGGCCGAAGCGCAGGTCGGCGGCCGTGTCGGACCCGTCCGCGAGGGCGGCGTCGGCCCGGTCGATGATGTCCTTCGCCAGGTCACGGGCGGCCCAACTGACGTTGTCGCCGTATTCGATGGAGTTGCCGAGCAACGTGTAGGTGGCGGCGTTGTCGCTCTTGTACCAGTCGAGGATCTCGTCGAACGTGAAGAAACGCCCGAGGAGGTTGGCGCCCGGCGTCTCCGTGCACTGCTGGATGCAGGCGGCTTCCCAGGACAGATAGATGATGGTGGGGACGTCGACGCCTTCGAACAGGGTCGTGGGATTCTGGGTGAAGACATTGTTGATGAAGCGGGTCGAGTCGATCGAGGAGTTGAGCGCCAGCTCGGTGAAGACCTTGTCGGCGGCCTCGGACAGCGTGTCGGTCTGGTACATGTCGTGGGCCAGCAGGTCGAGGTATTTGCGGCCCGTGACGAAGTTGTATCTGATCTGCGGGGCGTTGTTGTCGAGGACGTCGGTGAAGTTGGCCATGCTGATCAGGCAGCGGGAATAGGTGCTGGACTGGACGCGGACGTTCGGGCGGGAAGCGTCGTTCCAGACGCCCGGGACGCGGTCGTAGAGGCGCTGCGCGATGCCGCGGTGCTCGCGGGCGCCGCGCGCGGTCAGCTCGCCGATCATCCCTTCGTGGTCGGCGTTGATGGCGGCGACGGTCTCGTAGAGCACTTCGCCCTCGGCCGTCAGGATGCCGGCCTCGTGGGAGGCGCTGAGCAGCTTGTAGATGGAGCCGACGCCGTCGCCGGTCGCGCGGCGGGAGCCGTGGCGGCCGTAGTGGCTGACGTAGAAGGGCTCGTATCCGGCGGGAGCCGGGGTCTCGGCCGACGGAATGTATTCGTAGGAGTGGAGGACGCCCGCGGCCCGCTCGGGATTCTCCCGGATCAGGGCTTCGAAATTGGACTGGGCATAGGAAGTCAGGCCGGACAGAATCAAGCAGCCTGCGAGGATGAAATAACGGAAAATCTTCATGGTTTCGATGTTTGGATTGGCAAAGATAATTTTTATTTTTGCAAAATAGTAGTGTATTTATCGATCTATGGAGAATCTGGAAGAAATCAGGAAGGAGATTGATGTCGTCGATGCGCAGCTGGCTCCGCTCTTTGAGCGGCGGATGGAACTCATCCGCCGGATCGCCGCCTACAAGAAGGCGCACGGGCTGGCCGTCACCGACCCCGCGCGGGAGCAGAACGTCGTCCTGCGCGGCGCGGAGCGGGTCCAGGACCGCGACATCCGTGAATACTACGTCTCGTTCCAGCAGGAATTGATCTCCCTTTCCCGCGACTGGCAGCGCCGGCTCAACGAAGGCCTGCGCGTGGCCTACAGCGGGGTCCCCGGCGCTTTCGCCTATATTGCTGCCCTGCGCCTTTTCCCGGGCGCGGAGCTGGTGTCCTATCCCGGCTTCGAGGAGGCCTACCGGGCCTGCGAGGCGGGGGAGGCCGACGTCGCCGTGCTGCCTTTCGAGAACAGCTCCGCCGGCGAGGTCGCTTCCGTGACGGACCTGATGTTCAACGGATCGCTCTATGTCAACCAGGTGATCGAGGTGGAGGCGGAGCAGAACCTGCTCGGCCTGCCCGGCGCGGACCGCGCCAAGATCCGCAAGGTCTACAGCCACCCGCAGGCGCTCGCGCAGTGCGGCGAGTACCTGCAGCGCCACGGACTGGTCGCCAAGGAATACGCCAACACCGCCCTCGCCGCGAAGCACGTGGCGGAGAAGCAGGATCCCACCTGCGCGGCGATCGGCTCCGCCGAGTCCGCGGAGATCTACGGACTGGAAGTCCTGGAGCCGCGCATCAACACCAGCCGCACCAACACCACGCGTTTCGCCGCGTTCTCGCGGATGCTCCGCCTCGACACGGAGAACAAGCGCAAGATGGACAAGCACTTCATCCTGATGTACACCGTCAAGAATGAAGCCGGTGCCCTGGCGCAGACGCTGAACATCATCGGCGCCCACAACTTCAATATGTACAACCTCCACAGCCGTCCGATGAAGGAGCTGCTGTGGAACTATTATTTCTTCGTCGAACTCGACGGCGACGTCGCCACGGACGAGGGCAGCAGCCTGATGCGCGAACTCGCCCCGCTGTGCGACCGGCTCAAGCTCGTCGGTTCGTTCTACACCCATTAGCGTATGAAGAATTCGATCGGTACCAGCGTCATCCTGACGGTCTTCGGCGAAAGCCACGGGCCGGCGGTCGGCGTCGTGCTGGACGGTCTCGCGCCGGGCCTGCCCGTGGATGAGTCCTACATCGCGGAGCAGCTCGCCCGCCGCCGCCCGGCAGGGCCCGCCGACACCGCCCGCGTGGAGCCGGACCGCTTCCAGCTGGTCAGCGGCGTCCACGACGGCAGCACGACCGGCACGCCCCTGACCATCCTCATCCCCAATGAGAATGTCCGCAGCGCGGACTACGCCGCGGTGGAGACCGTCGCGCGCCCCTCGCACGCGGACTACACGGCGCAGGCCAAGTACCACGGATTCCAGGACCCGCGCGGCGGCGGACATTTCTCCGGCCGCGTGACGGCCGGGATCGTGGCCGCCGGCGCCATTTGCCGGCAGGCGCTGGCCGCCAAGGGCATCCGCCTCGGCACGCACATCCTGCGCTGCGCCGGCGTGGAGGACGCGCCGTTCACGGACGTGGCCTCCGAGCTCGACCGCATCGAGGCGAAGCGCTTCCCGCTCATCCGCGACGTGGAGGAGCAGGTGGAGGCGGCCGTGCTGGCCGCCAAATCCGAACAGGATTCCATCGGCGGCGTGATCCAGACCGGCATCTGCGGCCTGCCCGCCGGGCTGGGGGAGCCGTGGTTCGATTCGCTGGAGGGCGTGCTCGCCCGCGCGGCTTTCGCCGTCGGCGGGGTCAAGGGCATCGAGTTCGGCGACGGTTTCGGCCTGACCGCGCTGCGCGGCTCGCAGGCCAACGACCCCTTCCGGATGCAGGACGGCCGCGTGGTCACGTCCACCAACCGCAACGGGGGCATCAACGGCGGCATCACCAACGGGATGCCCGTCATCTTCAACCTGGCCGTCAAACCCACGCCTTCCATCTCCCGTCCCCAGCAGACGGTGGACTTCGTCCGGGGCAAGGACGTGGAGCTCGCCCTGACCGGGCGGCACGACCCGGCCATCATCCGCCGGATCTGTCCGGTGGTGACGGCCCTGACCGCCGTGGTGCTGTGCGACCAACTCGCGCTGCGCTTCGGCACCGATTATCTCGCTTCATTATGACGAAAGGATTCATCAACTATAGGAAAGTCCTCATCGTAGGCCTCGGTATGATCGGCGGCTCGTACGCCGAGAAGCTCAGCGCGCTGGGCTTCGAGGTGGGCGCGCTGGCCCGCCGCCAGGCGTCCATCGACTTTGCCCTGAAGCACGGCCTGATCGCCCACGGCCAGGTCGAAGTCACGCGCGAATACGTCTCCCGGTTCGACCTTGTGGTCTTCGCGCTGTATCCCAAGACCTTCGTGGAGTGGATCCGCCAATACCAGGATTTCTTCCGCCCGGGAACCGTGATCACGGACGTGACCGGCGTCAAGCGGGCGGTCGTCCCGACCGTGCAGGCGATGCTGCGGCCGGACGTGGAGTTCGTGCCGGCGCACCCGATGGCCGGCCGCGAGCGCTCCGGCGTGGAATACGCCGACTGCCGCGTGTTCGCGGACGCCAACTTCATCATCACCCCCACGGAGCGCAACACGCCCGAGGGGATTGAGCTGGTGCGGACGCTGGGCTGCATCCTGGGCTTCCGGCACATCGCCGTGCTCTCGATCGAGGCGCACGACGAGATGATCGGCTTCCTGTCGCAGCTGACGCACTGCATCGCGGTGGCGCTGATGGACTGCAAGGAGTCCGAGCACCTCGCGGAATACACGGGCGACTCGTTCCGCGACCTGACCCGCATCGCCCGGATCAACGAGAATATGTGGACGGAGCTGTTCCAGGAAAACAGGGACGAGCTCCTGTCGCAGATGGACCTCTTCCTCGGCAAGTTCACCCAGCTGCGTGACGCGCTGGCGGCCGGCGACGAGGAAACGATGAAGGAGATGATGCGCCTGTCGACTTACCGGCGCTCTTTTTTCGATAAGAAGAAATAGAAGATATGAACATGATTTTTAAACGCAAGCTGCTGATCCCCAAGGAGATCAAGGAGATGTATCCGATTTCCGAGGCGGGCGCGCTTGCCAGACAGCGCAACGACACCCTGATCCGCTCGGTCCTGGGCGGGGAGAGCGACAAGCTCCTGCTTGTCATCGGCCCCTGCTCGGCCGACCGCGAGGATGCGGTGATCGAATATATTTCCCGCCTGCGCGGGCTGCAGGAGAGGGTGGCCGACAAGATCGTCATCGTGCCGCGCATCTATACCAACAAGCCGCGCACGACGGGCGTCGGCTACAAGGGAATGCTGCACCAGCCGAATCCGCAGGCGGAGTCGGATATGCTCCGCGGCCTGATCTCGATCCGCAAGCTGCATATGCGGGCGATCAACGAGACGGGCTTCTCCTGCGCCGACGAGATGCTGTATCCGGAGAATCACCGTTTCCTGGACGACCTGCTGTCCTATGTGGCCGTCGGCGCGCGCTCGGTGGAGAACCAGCAGCACCGGATGACCGCGAGCGGCCTGGACATCCCCGTGGGAATGAAGAACCCGACGGGCGGCGACCTGTCCGTGATGATGAACGCGCTGAAGGCCGCCCAGAGCGCGCATATGTTCATCTACCGCAACTGGGAGGTCGAGACCAAGGGCAATCCTTACGCGCACGCGATCCTGCGCGGCTATATGGATTCGCACGGCATCGCGCACGCCAACTATCATTATGAGGACCTGGCGCAGCTCTGCGAGCTGTATGCGGCGAGCACCCTGGCCAATCCGGCCGTGGTCGTGGACACGAACCACTGCAATTCCGGCAAGAAGCCGCTCGAGCAGGTCCGCATCGCCAAGGAGGTGCTGCATTGCACGCGCCACAGCGCGGACATCCGCAAGCTCGTCAAGGGCCTGATGATCGAGTCCTACCTCGAGGACGGCTGCCAGAAACCGGACGGCGGCGTCTATGGCAAGTCCATCACCGACCCCTGCCTCGGCTGGGAGAAGACCGAACGCCTCGTCCTCGACCTGGCAGACCTCTGGGTCTAGCGCGGATTTCGCCACATATCGGGATGATTTCGCCACATTTGCGCGCAGGACGCGCGTATAATGCGTATTTTCGTCGGCGAAAACCAAACCGATTATTATGCGAATTCAAGCAAACACCGTTCTGATCACCGGAGGCTGCTCCGGCATCGGCAAGATCATGGCGCGCCGCTGCCTGGAGAAGGGCGCGCGCCAGGTCATCATCTGGGATATCAACGAGAAGGCCATCGCCGCGACGGTCGCCGAGCTCTCCCGGCTCGGGAGCGTCCGCGGGTTCCGGGCCGACATTTCCGACGCGGACTCGGTGCAGGACGCGTATGAGGCCACCCGGGCCGCCTGCGGCGACGTGGACATCCTCATCAATAACGCCGGCATCGTGGCCAACAACAAGAATTTCGCCGAGCAGACCGACGCCGACATCGACCATACCGTCGACATCAACACCAAGGGTGCGATGTACGTCACCCTGCGCTACATCAAGGATATGAAGGCGCGCGGCCGCGGCCACATCTGCAACGTCACCTCCTCCGCCGGAATGCTCGCGCTGCCGCGGATGGCGCTCTACAGCGCCTCCAAGTGGGCCGCCATCGGCTGGTCGCAGTCCATCCGGATCGAACTCTCCCGCGAGAAGAGCCCGGTGCACGTCACCACCATCGCCCCGTACTTCATCAACACGGGGATGTTCGACGGCATCCGCTCCTTCTTCAAGATCCAGGAGCCGGAGAAGGTCGCGCAGAAGGCGCTCCGCGCCGTGGAGCGCGACCGCTGGTACCGGGGCATCCCCTTCGGCCAGCACTTCATCCGCCTGATGCAGGGCATCTTCCCGCAGACCTGGTTCGACTTCATCTTCGGCGACATCTGCGGACTCTACACGGTGATGGACCACTTCACCGGTCGCAAGATCACACACAAGGAACAAGCACGATAACCCATGGAAAACACCACCCCCGAGCGCATCCAGGAGCTGAACCGGCTCCAGCGCGACTATTTCGCCACCGGCGTCACCCGCGACCTGGCCTTCCGCCGCCAGATGCTCCGCAAGCTGCTCACCGCCATCCAGCGCTGGGAGCAGCCCCTCTATGAGGCCCTCCGCACCGACCTGCACAAGTCCGAGCAGGAGGCTTTCCTGACGGAAGTCAGCCTCGTGACCGCCGAGATCCGCGGCCACCTGCGGCACCTGTCGCGCTGGGCGCGCACCGAGCACCACCTTTCGCCGATGCAGATGCTGCCGTCGCGCAGCCGCATCGTCAAGGAGCCGCTGGGCGGCGCGCTCATCATCGCGCCGTGGAATTATCCCGTCCAGCTGCTGCTCAATCCGCTCGTGGGGGCCATTTCCGCCGGTTGTACCGCCGTCCTGAAACCTTCCCCCTATGTCCCCAACGTCTCCCGCGTCCTCGGCGAGCTGATCGGCCGGACCTTCGACGAGCGCTACATCGCCGTCGTGCAGGGCGACCGCCACGTCAACGCCGCCCTGCTGGAGCAGCGCTGGGACATCATCTTCTTCACCGGCAGCCCGGACCTCGGGCGCATCGTGATGCAGGCCGCCGCGAAGAACCTCACCCCCGTGGTGCTGGAGCTGGGCGGCAAGAGCCCCTGCATCATCACGGCCGACGCGGACCTCAGGCTGGCCGCGAAGCGCCTGGCCTGGGGCAAGGCGCTCAACGCCGGCCAGACCTGCATCGCGCCGGATTACGTATTGATTGACAGGAAGATCCGGGACGCCTTCGTGGAAGAATATTTCCACCAGGTCCACGAGCTGCTGGGCGAAGACCCGCAGCAGAGCGAGCACTTCGTGCGGCTGGTCAGCGACAAGGCCTTCGCCCGCGTGAGCTCGTATCTGGAGGGGCAGGTGCGCGGCGGGCGCACAGACGCCGCTACGCGCTACATCGAGCCGGCGGTCATCCTCGACCCGGCGCCGGACGCGCCTGTGATGACCACGGAAATCTTCGGGCCGGTCCTGCCGGTCTGCTCCTACGACACGCTCGACGAGGCCGTCGCCTTCGTCAACGGCCGCGAGAAACCGCTGGCGCTCTATTTCTTCGGGAAGCCCTCGGAGGGCAAGGACGTCGTCCGCCGCACCTCCTCGGGCGGCGCGTGCATCAACGATACCATCATGCACATCGCCAACGACAAGATCCCCTTCGGCGGGGTCGGCAACTCAGGAATGGGCAGCTACCACGGCAGACGGAGCTTCAACGCCTTCACGCACGAGCGTGCGCTGGTCATCACCCCGCACCATTTCGACCTGCCGTTCCGCTATATGCCGTATAAGCTCTACAAGCTCTTCCGGCACCTGATCGGCTAGTTGTTCTCGTAGAGGAAGCGGCGGATCTTGTGGGTCGCCGTCTTGCTGAAGGGCTCCTTCTGGATCTCGACGTCCTTGATCTTGGAGAAGCGGCTGACCTTCTCGTTCACGAAGTCCAGGACCGCCTGACGGCGGCGCTCCAGCTCCTCGATGAACTTGTCCTGGCCCTCGAGGTTCCAGTCGATGACGTTGTCCTCGAACTTGACCAGGGCGACCAGGCGGCCGTCGCGCTGGATGACCAGGCTCTCGCCGATGCCCTCCATGCTGTTGATGACGTGTTCGATCTCCTCCGGATAGATGTTCTCGCCGGAGGCGCCCAGAATCATGTTGCGGAGGCGTCCGCGCACATAGAAGCGGCCTTTCTTGTCGATGCAGGCCAGGTCGCCGGTATGGAACCAGCCGTCCTGCGTGAGGACGGACTGCGTCCGCTCATAGTCCTTGTAGTAACCCATCATCACGTTCGGGCCCTTGACGGTGATCTCGCCCAGGCCGGTCTCCGGGTTGACGTTCTCCAGCCGGATCTGCACGCCGTGCGTGCCGGGGCCCGTCGAGCCGACGTGCGTCTTGAACGGGCTGGCGCCGCAGACGAGCGGTGCGGTCTCCGTCAGGCCGTAGCCGATGCCGTACGGGAAGCCTGCGCGGTGCAGGAAGGTCTCCACCTCCGGATCGAGCTTGGCGCCGCCGATGCCGAAGAAATGCAGGCGGCCGCCGAAGGTCTTGCGCAGCTTGAAGCCGACCAGCATACAGAGCAGCCGGGGCGAATGTTTCTCCAGGTAGGAGAGGAACTTGCTGCCGCGGATGGTCGGGATGATGCTGTTCTTGTACATCTTCTCGATGATGAGCGGCACGGAGAGGATGGTCGTGGGCCGGACCTCCGCGAGTGTCTTGATGAGGATGGTCGGCGTGGGGACGCGCTGCAGGTAGCAGACGCGCGCACCCACGGAGTAGGGGTACAGCAGGCCGAGCGTCATCTCGTAGGTGTGCGCCATCGGGAGGATGGACAGGAAGACGGAGCGCTTGTTCTCGTGCTGGGCGTACCAGGCGTCGAGCACGGAAGCGCAGAAGTTGCGGTGGCTGAGCATCACGCCCTTCGGCGAACCGGTGGTGCCGGAGGTATAGATCAGGGCGGCCATATCCATCGGGTTGGGCGTGATCACGCGCCCGTCGCAGGTGAATGCGGCGTCGTCCTGCTTGATGAATTCGAAGGTCTCGATGTCGATGACCAGGCTGAGGCGCGAGAGCGCCTCCTCGCTCACCTTCTTGAGCTGGCGGCGCGACACGAAGAGCGCCTTGGCCTCGGAGTGGGTGAGAATGTTGCTTACTTCGCTGGAAGACAGCTCGTTGAGCATCGGCACGGCCACGCGGCCGTAGGCCGTGATGGCGAAGAAGGCGATGCCCCAGTGCGGCATGTTTTCGGACAGGATGGCGACCTTGTCGAAGGCGCTCACGCCGAAGTTGGACAGGATGCGGGACAGGTTGTCGGCCGTTTCCTTGAAGTGGGTGTAGGTGTAGGCCTGGGAGCCGTCGGTAAATTGGGATGCAGTTCTTTTTGCATATCTGACCGATGCGTATTCGAACAGGTCAGACAGGGTCTTGAAATTGTGACGCATTAATGGGTAACGTACTTTTCGGGGTAGCGGGCCCCCAGATCCATCGACTCGTAGATCTCCTGGATGCGGCGCGTATCGGCGGCCGCATCGTCGGTCAGCTCGAATTTCTCGCCGCGGCCGACGCGCTTGCGTTTCCAGTCGAAATAGCCCAGATAGACCGGCACGCCGGCCTCACGGGCGATCAGATGGTATCCGGTTTTCCAGCGCCTGACGGGCTTGCGGGTGCCTTCCGGTGCAATGGCCAGGTGGAAGGTCTCCCGTTCTTTCATCTGGGAGATGAGGCTGCGCACCAGCGCGCCGGAATTGGCCCGGTCCACCGGAATGCCGCCCATCGCCCGGAGAATCCATCCCAGGGGCGGGAAAAACATTTCTTTTTTAATCATACACAGTCCATCACCCCCGATGGACTTGAAATACAGGTACGAGATGAAGAAATCCCAGACAGTGGTGTGGGGTACACCGAGCATAATGCATTTCTTCTCCTCGGGCAGCGGTTCGACCGCCGTCCAGCCAAGCAGACGGAGCAGCCAGCCGCAGAACTTACGCCACCTCATCCGCGTGCAGTTTGCGATACGCCTTGAGGCCCTCGCCCAGAATGGTCAGGGCCTTTCGCAGGGCCGGAACTTCCAGGACATAGGCGATGCGGACGTGGTTGCGTCCGACACCGGGGGTCTTGTAGAAGGAGGAAGCAGGCGTCACCATCGTGGTGGCACCGTCCATACTGAAGTCGTTGAGCATAAAGCGGGCAAAGTCCTCCGCGTCCTTGACGGGCAGTTCTGCAACCGTGTAGAAGGCACCGAAAGGCTTGGGGGCGAAGACACCCGGGATGGCATTGAGCATCTCGACGGCGCAGTCGCGGCGGCGGATGTACTCTTCCTTGACTTCGTCAAAATAGGACTGCGGCGTGTCGAGCGCGCCGATGGCGGCAATCTGGCCGAGCACCGGCGGGCAGAGGCGCGACTGGGCGAATTTCATCGCCGCGGCCATCACGTCCTTGTTGTGCGAGACGATGCAGCCGATGCGCGCGCCGCAGAGGTTGTAGCGCTTGGAGACAGAATCGACGAGGATGACGTTCTGCTCGCAGCCGGGGATATTCATCGCGGAGAAGTGCGGCTCGTCCGTATAGCAGAACTCGCGGTAGACTTCGTCGGAGATGAGGAACAGATCGTGGCGCTTGCAGAAGTCGCCGATCTGGAGCATTTCTTCTTTGGTGAACAGCTTGCCGGAAGGGTTGCACGGGTTGCTGATCAGGACGGCACGGGTCTTCGGGGTCACGAGTTTCTCGAACTCGGAGATGTCGGGGACCTTGAAGCCCTCGCGGATGTCGGTCGGGACGGCCTTGAGGGTGATGCCGTTGAGGTAGGCGAAGGTCTGGTAGTTGGTGTAGAACGGCTCCACGACGATGATCTCGTCGCCGGGGTCGGCAGCTACCTGCATCGCCACGGCGAAGGCCTCGCTGCCCGCCACGTCGATGAGCAGCTCGGGGACCTCGATGTCGATGCCGATCTTCTTGTAGTATTTCTCCACCATTCCTTCGCGGAGCTCGATCAGGCCCGCGGAATTGGTGTAGGAGAGGTGGTGCATATCCTTGCACTTGTCCACCACGGCATTGAACGCGCAATCAGGAGACTTGATGTCGGGAGCGCCGACATTGAGGTGATACACGTGGATGCCCCGGGCCTTGGCGGCGTCGGAGAGGGGGACCAGCTTGCGGATGGCGGAAGCAGGCATAGCCTGGGTCTTGGCGGAAATGTGCAGGGACATAATGCTACTAACTTTAACTATAATTCCTGCAAAAATATCCAATTTCTCTCAAAATGACTACATTTTCGCCTAAAAATTTTGTGTATCTTCGCGGTATGGAAACCATTATCGACCGGGAGTTCGGCGGCGAGCGGCCGCTCTACAACAAGCACGGGCTGCGCCTGGAGCGTGTCACCATCCACGCGGGGGAGTCTTCCATCAAGGAAGGATCCGACATCGAGGCGCACCATTGCCGTTTCGAGGGGAAATATGTCTTCTGGTGCTGCGAGGATTTCCTCGCGGCTGACTGCCTGTTCACCGAAGGTGCCCGCTCCTCGCTCTGGCACAGCCGCCGGATGGAGCTGCGCGACTGCCGGCAGGAGGCGCCCAAGATGTTCCGCGAGAGCGCGGACATCCGGCTGCGCCGCGTGGTGATGCCGCACGCGCACGAGACGTTCTGGTCCTGCGACGGGATCGACATCGAGGACGTCGAGGCGCACGAGGCGGACTATATCTTCATGCATTGCAGCAACGTCAAGGTGCGGAACCTCAAGCTGTTCGGCAACTACGCCTTCCAGCACGCCCGCAACATCGAGATCCACGACAGCGACCTGCAGACCAAGGACTCCTTCTGGGAGACGGAGAACGTCACGGTCTATGATTCCTTCATCAACGGGGAGTATCTGGGCTGGCATTCGAAGAACCTGCGCCTGGTGCGCTGCCGCATCGGCGGCACCCAGCCGCTCTGCTATGCCGACGGGCTGGTCCTGGAGGACTGCACCTTCGAGCCGGACGCCGACCTGGCGCTGGAGTATTCCGACGTGCAGGCGACGATCAAGGGCCACGTCGTCTCCATCAAGAACCCGCGTACGGGCTTTATCCGGGCCGATTCCTGCGGCGAGCTGATCCTCGACGCGAACATCAAGGCCCCGGCCGACTGCCGCATCGAGATCGGCGGCGTCCAGTTGTAATCTTTCCTATGAACCTGCGGATCGTCGCCTGGTATATCGGTGTCTCCCTGCTGCTGGTCAGCGCGCTGATGCTCGTCGCCGCTGTCATTGCCTGCTACACGCCCGGCGATGTCAGCCGGGTACCCCTGTTCTGTTCCTCCCTGTTCGCCGGGGCGACCGGCGCCTTCCCGCTGCTGTTCGTCCGCCACGGAGACCACCGGCTCCGCTTCCAGGAGGGGAACGCAATCGTGGTGGGATCCTGGCTTGTCGCGTGCCTCTTCGGGATGCTCCCGTTCCTGATGTACGGCGGGGAGTTCACGCTCGTCAACGCCCTGTTCGAGAGCGTGTCCGGGTTCACGACCACGGGCGCGTCCATCCTCAATGATATCGAAGGCCTGCCGCGCGGCCTGCAGTTCTGGCGGATTTCGACCGCCTGGGTCGGCGGCGTGGGGATCGTCACGCTCTTCTCGATGATCATGCGGGGGAGCGGGGAGAAGTCCGCCCTGTCGGGCGCGGAGATCTCCGACGTGGCCCGGATGCCTTTCCAGGGGCAGCGCAGCGCCGGTTTCGCCAACCATCTGCTCATCACTTATGTCGTCCTGACCGTCGTGACCGGTCTCTCGCTGAAGCTGACGGGGATGGGCTGGTTCGACGCCGCGACCAACGCGATGTCGGCTTGCAGTACCTGTGGTTTCTGCACACGCAACGCGAGCATCGCCTTCTACGCCAATCCGGCCGCCGAGGTCGTCCTGACCATGGCGATGCTGGCGGCGGGCGCCAACTTCGGCGTCCTGTTCCTGAGCTTCGTCCGGGGCAGCGGACGCAATCTTTTCAAGTCGGAGACCTATCGTATTTTCCTGGGGATGGTGGCCGTGTCCGTGGTGCTCGTCACGGTCGACCTGCTCGCGAACGGCGGCTACACCGCGCTGTTCCCGGCGCTCCGCGACGCCAGCTTCCAGGTGGCGTCGATCGCCACGACGACGGGCTTCGCCACGCAGGACACGACCACCTGGCCGATGCTCTCGATGGGCATCCTGGTGCTGTGCTCGCTGGTCTGCGGCTGCTCGGGCTCGACTTCGGGCGGCATCAAGATCGACCGCGCCATCCTGGCGTTCAAGGGGGTCTACAACCGGGTCGGCGGCATCATCGAGCCGGGCGCCGTGCGTGCCATCCGGGTGGACGGCCGTCCGCGCGACGCGCGGCAGGTCCACGACGCCCTGGGCTACATCTTCTGCTACCTGGTCATCGTGGCGGGCATCGCCGTGGTCAATATGGCTTTCGGAATGGATTTCACGACGGGCCTGACGGCCTCGGTGGCGTGCATCGGCAACGTCGGCCCGGGCTTCGGCGACGTCGGTTCGATGGCCAACTACGCGGCCGTGCCGGACTTTCTCAAGTACAGCTCGATGCTCGCGATGCTGGTGGGACGTCTGGAGATCTTCCCGTTCCTGTATTTCCTCAGAGCGCTACGTCTACGCTCCGCAGCGTCGGCTCTTCGGACATAGCCTGCGGATTGGTGCCGGGCACGCCCTGCGGGACGGACTGGCCGATGCGCGCGAAGAGCTGCTCCCAGTAGCGGGGCATTTCGCCGTCGGCGTTCTTGAAGTTCATCGGCGCGGCGCTGAAGATCGGCGTGCCGTCCTCCTGCAGATAGCTGTCGTAAACCAGCTCCGTACAGTAGTAGGCGCCATTTTCCGGCAGGAAATGGACGTCGTAGGGGAGTCCGAGATACTGCTTGGCGTTGCGCACGGACTCTTCCGCGCGGCTGTCGTCGCGCAGGCGCTTCACCTCGAAGGTCGGCAGGCTGCCGTCGCGGAGGGTGAACTGGCGCAGGAAGGTGTCCAGCGGGTGCCGGTCGACGCCGTACTTGATCGTGGCGTCGATGATCCAGACCTGGCCGTCGGCGTCCACTTCCGCGATGGCGGTGTGGATGCGGTTGAGGCCGGTTTCCCCGCCGGTGGCGTCCGCGATGGCGCTGTCCATCGAGTCCGCGTCGAGGTCGTAGTCGGCCGGGATGCCGACGAAGATGAGGTCGCCGGTCTGCAGGCGCTCCGCTACGGGGGCGCAGCCGGCGAACAGGGCCAGCGCGCAGCTGGCGGCAATCAGCAGCTTCTTCATATACAATGATTTAAGCGACAGCGAAAAGGATGAGGACCTGGGCGGAAAGCACCCGCAGGAACGTCGTCAGCGGATAGACCGTGGCGTAGTTGATGGAGGTGTAGTCCGTGCCGTAGGCGCCCTGCGCGAAGGCGAGGGTCGGCGGGTTGGTGCTGCCGCCGGAGATCAGGCCGCAGATCCGGTAGAAATTGAACTTGAAGACCAGGCGTGCGACCAGTCCGGTCAGGAAGGTCGGGATCAGGGTGATCAGCGCGCCGTAGAGGATCCAGCGGTAACCGCCGCTCACCACGGAGGCGACGAAATTCTCGCCGGCGCCCAGGCCGACGGCCGCCATAAAGAAGCTGATGCCGACTTCGCGGAGCATCATATTGGCGCTGATGGTGGTGTAGGTGGTGATGCCCCATTTCGGGCCGAAATGGCCCAGCAGGATGGCGATGATCAGCGGGCCGCCCGCCAGGCCGAGCTTGACCGGCTGCGGGATGCCCGGGAAGGCGATGGGGATGGAGCCGACGATCACACCGAGGGCGATGCCGAAGAAGATGGGCACGAGGTTGGGCTTGGAAAGCGTCTCGGGCTTGTTGCCGACGATCCTGGCCACCTGGTCGATGCCCTTGACCGTGCCGACGACGGTGATGGTGTCGCCCATCTGCAGCTGCAGGGTCGGGCGCGCCACTAGCTCCACGCCGGCGCGCGCGACGCGCGTCACCGTGACGCCGTAGGTGTTGCGGATGTGCAGGGAGCGCAGCTGCTTGCCGGTCAGCGAGGATTTGGAGATGCAGAGACGCCGGATCACGAGGTTCTCGTCCTGCTGCAGCCAGTCTTCGAGGTGCATCGGCACCTCTTCGCCGAAGACGATGCGCACGGCCTCCACGTTGGGCTGGGAGGTCACGATCAGGACCTTGTCGCCCTGCTCCAGGACGGTGTCCGGGCCGGGGCTGAAGATTTCGTTGCCGCGCATCAGGCGGGAGACGAGGAACTGGTCGGCGTGGCCGACCATCACCTCGGAAAGTTTCTTGCCGAAGACGGCCGGATTCTCCACCTCGCAGTGCATGCGGCGGGCGGTGTCCTGGCTGTCCTTGTCCTGCTCTTCGAGCTGGGCGCGTTCCTTATTCAAGTCGATCCGGAAAAGGCTCTTGAGAAGGATGAGCACGGAGATGACGCCGATCACGCCGAGCGGGTAGGAGACCGCGTAGGCGGAGGCGAGGGCGGAAGTCGCCTCTTCGGCGGCGGCCGCCGTCTGGCCTTCGGCGACCAGCGCGTCGAGCATCGTGTGCTGGGCGGCACCCAGTCCGGGCGTGTTGGTCACGGCGCCGGACAGCACGCCGACCATCGTGGTCAGGCTCTCGCCGGTGATCCAGTGGATGGACAGCGTCACGAGCACGCCGAGCAGGATCATGCCCGCCGCGAGCAGGTTGAGGCCCACGCCGCCCTTGCGGAAAGACTGGAAGAAACCGGGGCCGACCTGCATACCGATGGAGAAGACGAACAGGATGAGTCCGAATTCCTTCATGAAGGCCAGCGCGGCCGGATCGGCGCGGAAGCCGAAATGGCTGAGCAGGATACCGAGGAACAGGATCCAGGTGGAACCGATCGAGATCCCCTTGACCTTCTTCTTTCCGAGCCAGAGGCCCGAAGCGATGACGATGGCGAACAGCAGGATAGAATGGGCGATGCCCGTGCCCAGGAACAACTCTTTCATGGTGCAAAGATACAAAAAAGACGGCTGCACGCAGCCGTCTTTTTTCTGTCATTGCTCAATTTATTATTTGAAGAGCATCGGAGCCATCTCGAGGAGGCAGCGGCGCCAGGTCAGGAACTCGTGGGCGGTGCCCTCGGAGACATAACCCTTGGCGTTGTAGCCGGCGGCCTTCAGGTCTTCGGCGGCCTTCATGATGCGGTCCGGACCTTCCTTGCTGCCGCAACCGATGAAGATGCCCTTGACCTTCTTGTTGTCGAGGCCGGCGGCCTCGATCTGCTGCGGCGTGTAGATGCCGCCGCTGTGCAGGCCGAAGTAGGCGAACATCTCCGGACGGGCCAGGGTGATGGTGGAGGTCTCCATGCCGCCCATCGAGAGGCCGGCCATGGCGCGGCTCTCACGCTTGGCGATCGTGCGGAAGTGGGCGTCCACGTAAGGGACGAGCTCGTCGCAGAGGACGGTCTCGAACGGCTTGTAGCTGAAGTCGCGCAGGCCGGTGCCGCCCGGACGGACGTCGTTGGTCATACCGTAGGTCATCACGATGATGAACGGTTCGATCTTGCCGTCGGCGATGAGGTTGTCCATGATGAGGTTGGCGTGGCCCTGGACGTGCCAGGCGAACTCGTTCTCACCCCAACCGTGCTGGAGGTAGAGGACGGGATATTTCTTCTTGCCCTTCTCGTAGCCGGCCGGCGTGTAGACGAAAGCCTTGCGGAGCTGGTTGGTGCTGTTGGACCAGAAGAGGATCTGCTGGACGTTTCCGTGCGGGACGTCGCGCTCTGCATAGAAGTCGCGGTCGTGGGCCGGGATCTCGATGCCGCTCTCCCAACGGGTGGAGCCGTAGTAGTTGCCGGTGCCGGGGTCGTTGAACACGCCGCCGTCGATGGTGAGGTGATAGTAGTGGAAACCTTCGTCCATCGGACCGGAAGTGGTGCCCATCCAGGAACCGTCCTCAGCTTTGCGGAGCACGGTGCCGCCCTCGCCGCCGAGACCGAGGCTGACGATCACGGAAGTGGCCTTCGGAGCGTCCACCTTGAAGCGGGCGTAACCCTGGGAGTTGACCATCGGGTACTGCTGGCCGGGCTGGTTGAGCTCGGACGGCTTGAAGTCCTCGAGGACCACGGCGTCGTCCATCTTCGGGTCGAAGCCCTTGACGGCGAAGTAGGCCTGCTTGGGCTTGACGTTCTCGTCGAAGAGGAGGGGATAGTTGTTGGTGCCGAGCCAGGAATCCTTGTCGGAGACATTCCAGAAGGTCACGCAGTCGATGACATCCTTATGCTTGCGGAGCACCTTGAAGAGGTTGACGTACTGGTCCTGCTGGAGGGTCTTCTCCCAGTCGGCGACGTTGGCCTTGCCCATGTTGAAGCGGAGACCGCCACCCATGTCTTCGTTGACGCGGATGTCGAGCTCGGTCACGTGGATGTGGTCGACGATCGTGGAGTAGAGGGAGATGGCGGCGTCGATGTCGGCCATGGAAGGGCCGTAGACGTTGTAGTGGCCCTGCATGCCGATGCCGTCCACCGGCACGCCGGCTTCCTTCATCCGCTTGACGAGGTTGAAGATGCGCTGGCTCTTGGCAGGCTCGGCGTCATTGTAGTCGTTGTAGAAGAGGAGGGCGTCCGGGTCGGCCTCGTGGGCGAACTCGAAAGCCTTGTAGATGAACTCCTCGCCCGCGATCTTGTACATCGGGGAGTCGCGGAGCTCGCTGCGGCCCGGCCACACGGGGCTGTCGGCGACGGCCTCATTGACCACGTCCCAGCAGTAGACGACGTCCTTGTAGCGGTTGACGACGGCCTGGATGTGGTGCTTCATGTTGGCGTAGAGCTCGTCCTTGGAAAGGAGGTTGCCCTTCTCGTCCTGATACATCCAGGAGCCGATCTGGCTGTGCCACATCAGCGTGTGACCGCGGAGCTTGATGCCGTTGGCGCGGCAGAAGTCGGCGATCTCGTCGGCATCCTTCCAGTTGAACTCACCCTTCTTGGGCTCGGTCGGCTGGGGCTTCATCGCGTTTTCGGCGGTGATGCTGTTGTACTCGCGGAGGATGACTTTGACCTGGTCGGGGTCGTTGACGTTGCGGTTGTTGACCGCCACACCGATCTTGAAGTAGTCCTTGTAGGCGTCCTTCAAACCGTCGGTAGGTTCAGGAATCGGCCGCGGACCCCACTGGGCTGCGGCGGGGATGGCGCCCAGAACCAGGGCACACATCGCGGCGACAAGCGTTTTTTTCATCGTGTAGTTAGATGGATTTAGTTTTATTGTTGGACCGAAGATAGGCATTTCCCCCCACATTCCCAACA
>Ga0310786_10001621_pt1 | contig 36143 bp, 21 predicted proteins | sample AusTroGonzalo_MG_FD_203881 | JGI IMG/M metagenome (GOLD analysis project Ga0310786, IMG submission 203881) | Bovine rumen microbial communities from tropical cattle in Woodstock, Queensland, Australia - Gonzalo_03 (v2) (version 2) | ecosystem: Host-associated > Mammals > Digestive system >... | reverse complement strand
TTATGATGCGACAAAAGTTGGGAAGGCTACTAGTGGTAAATATATTACATTCCATAATGTAACTTCATCATACGAAGATCCCAATGGATATTCAACTTTTGAAGTCACTCGAAGTAGCAATTCCGAGATAGTATTAACTTTATGTAGTTTTACATCTGGAGAATTTGATCAGATTGGCAGAAAATTGACTTTGAAAAAGAAACAATAAAGAGTTTTACTTCCTCAACCTCTGAACATATTTCACGGGTTCCCCATCGCCCTTCAGCACATCTGCGAATGTCTGAGGGGCGATTTCTACTGGGCCACTCATAAACTCGGGGATGTTATAGCTGCGCAGGAACTGACGGTGGTAGTCGGGATTGGCCTGAGGCAGCTCGAAGGGCTTGCCCCACTTGCCGTCCTTGTCCATGTGGGCAAAGAACGGACGGGTGAAGGTGCCATCGTCGCGGCGACTGCTGAACACCAGCCAGCGACCATTGCTCGACCATGTGTGATAGCTCTCCGTATCGTTGCTGTTCACCTCCTTCAGGGGTTTCGCCTCGCCCGTGGTCAGGTCCATCGCCCATAGGTCGGCATCGCGATGCCAGATGTGGAAATAACCATATTTCGCCATGGTGAACACCATATAGCGTCCATCGGGACTGATGCGTGGCAGCACGGCACTCTGGTCCAGCGTGTCGGCAGCAAACACCAGTTGGCGTGGGCCAAACTGCATGGTCTCTGGGTCGAAACTCTTCTTATAGATATTGTATTTCAGTTCCCTGCATCGGCTCACCAGCTCGTTGATGCTCGACTTGCTGTAGTCCTCACGCTCGTAGTGGGCGCTGCAGTAGTAGAGCGTCTTGCCATCGGGTGCCCAGGCAGGGAATACCTCAAACTCGGTGGTGTCGTTCTCCAGGTTCGTAATCTCGTTCTTGTCAATGTCGTAGGCAATGATATCGCTGGCCTGGTCGTACACCTCAATCTTGTTGGGGTCGGTGGTGTGGAAGCTCTGGTTGGTTCTGTCGGTGGAATAGACGATGAGCTTGAGCCAGGGGTGCCAGGCAGGATAGACACCAGCCGAGAGGATGGAGTCGTTCTTCATGTTCACCTTCTTGATGGTGCCGTCATAGGCAATCACCGTGCCACCACAATGCTGACGGGCATGAAACTGCATGCGGTTGGGATTGCCCATCTGGTAGTTATGACAGTTGATGCACTGTCCGTCGGCCTCGAAGCCACACAGCATATTGTCGTAAATCACGCTCTCGTCGTAGTTCTCCAGACAGCGCTGACTGATGGTCAGGGCCTCGTAGCTCACGAACGACGAGGGGATGAGACGATAGCTCAGGTAACTGTCGATGCTGTCGGCCGACACGTGAATCTTGAAAGGCTTGTGGTGCGTCCATTGCTCGCCGTGGCGCACAAACACATCCACGTTGATGTCGCCACTCTGGGCTGTCAGCGCCTGCCAGTCGGTCATCGAAGGCTGCATCTTGTCCTCGCAAACCACCTCGATGCCGTCCCTTTCATAGCGTGCAATCATGCCGTCGGCCTCCTCGTCGTCAAGTTCGAAGGTCAGCGGTGCTATGTTCTGGGGGATGGTCACGTCGACGACATCTGGATAGATCTTAGGCAACTCGTCGCTCTCAGCATACTCCTTGGGCACGCTGGGCGAACAGGCCGCAATGAACAATGTACAATGTACAATGAATAATGTATATAGGATAGAATATGTAATCTGCTTCATAACTCTTAACTTTGAACTCTTAACTATGAACTATGAACTAGTACTCTGGCAACTCCCTCATCAGATAGTAATCATAAAAATAGGTGTGGCGGAAGGCCTTTAATCCCTCGCGTGCATACTCCACATCCATGTCGTTATAACGCTCGGCAGCCTGCGAGAAACTGTCGAACGACTGCTTCACGCTCTGGTCGAAAGGCAGTTGGTCCAGGTTCTGCAAACCCTGAATCATGCCATACAGATAGGCAGCCTCTTGGAAATGACGTGGCATGTGGTCGTTGGGATGCAGGTTACTGTAGTCGCGGAAGTGATACCAGAACTGCTCGATGTCCTTCGTATAGAGCGTGGCCAGCATGGCCTGCTCCAGGAAGTAGGGGTCGTCCTTATATATGCACTCAGCTAGGCGGTTCATCAGGAACTTCTCTACATAGCCACCGTCGCCCGACAGCATGTTCGGATAGTGCATCATGCGTGCCACGTCCTTCAGTTCCGCCAGGTTGCGAGCCTCCTTGGCCCAGTCGGCATAGAACGTGGTGTGCTTCAGCACGTTCAGGTATTTGCGTGCCCTGCTCTCCTCCTTGTTCACGATGGCACACTTAGCCAGCAACTTCAGGTTCTCGGCACGCCAGCCAAACTCCACGCCCATCTCTGTGCAGAGGCGGGCGCTATAGTTAATCATGCCATAGTGATAGTACATCAGCGGACCCGATACCAGCATCAATCGCATGTCGAACGGTGCGTTGTAACGCTTTGAACCATTGGGATAGAGGTACATCTCATCCGCCTGACGTCCCAGTCGACCCAGCGCCAGGTTGCGCATCATCACGATGGCGCGTGTGGGCTCATCCTTCTGCAGGACAGCCTCGTCCATCACTCCCTGCCAGTCGTTCTGCTCAATGCAGCGCTGCATCCTTATCTCGTGGTGGAAGTTCTCGTCCTTATACCACCAATGCCACACGCCCCATGCCAGCGCAGCAACCAGCAGTACCTGCGCGCCTAGGGGCAGCCATTTGCCCATCTTTTCGGTCTTTATCTTCTTGGCCAGAGCTTCGCCCAGCACCATGAGCACCATGAATAGCGCCAGTCCGTAGTAGGGCAGGTAGTAAGCATGATATTCCTCCGTGACGAAGAACAGGGGCAGTGCCGCATAATAGATATTAGCCAGATTGGTTTGGTGATACACCAGGTGATAGCACAGCAAGGGCACGATGGCAGCACTAGCCACAGCCAGCACAGTGCCCGTTATCTTCTGCCACATAGGTTGGGGCAGCAGCCATATCATTAGTCCCATCAGCAGCGTGGCTCCCAACCCATAGATACCCAGGAGCGGGTAGCCCAGAAGGGCGGTGATAGCAATAAAAATGAGAGGCAGACCGAAGCGTTGGGGCAACGAGCGGAACGCCCACAGCAGCGCCACCACGGCAATGGTACCCAGTGTGCCCACAAACACATGGCCAGGCAGTTTCAGGAAATACACCCAATATCCCATGTCAACGATGGTGAGTAGCAACAAGGCCATCGGCACCAGCGTCAGCGCTGTCCATTGGTTGCTCACTCTGAACGTCCGTTTGGTCAGCCACATCAGCACGAGCCACCCCAGGCACAGCAGCAGCGTGCCCAGCCAGGGATAATAGAAATACTGTGTGAGATACGTGCCCATCCACGAGAGCAGTCCGCCAGGCACCACCATCTGTTCGTTGAAGAACAGGCGTGTGTCCAGGAAAAGGTTTTGTTCTTGCAACTTCCACAGCAGGTCGTTCTCGAACAAGAGTAGCGCGCCAGCCACAACGACGAGCGCTGCCATCCAGGTTGTTATTGGTATAAACCGTTTCATATATTTAGTTAGCATTTTTTCTCGTTTACTTTTTACCCTTTTACCTCAGGTATTCCGTATTGTCAGGCCCTAGGTAGAAGCCCGTCTCAGGTGGCTGGTTATAGCCCACGTTCTCCGTGGCCACACTCAGTCGGTAGGGGATATCTTGCATCAGACAGTCGATGCGATAGTCGGTGGGGATGGTCGATACATAGATGCGCAACTCCGTACTCTCACGGTTGCGTGTAATCACCTCCTCGCGCCAGTCGCCCAGGATGTCGGCACTCAGACATGGGTTCTGCTTCGTGCCGTTATTAAACTGTCCGTCCAGTCGTTGCAGCACCTGCATGCTGTTCGTCTGCCAGTCGTATTTCGTGATGGCACTACGGTCCAACAACTCGCGCAGCAAGTCGCCGTCCCACCAGATGCCGAAGTTGATACTCAATCCTCTGGGGTTGATATGATCAATCACCTCGCCCTTCATGTCTCTCACCCCACGGCTGTCGATGCTCCACATCTCTGTGCCAGGGTTCGTTGGGTCAATGTCAGCAGCCATGGCGCGCCCCACGTCCGTGGTCGACTTCACCTGAAACACCACCTCGCCTGTCTTGGCGTTGCGCAGGTCCGACCCGTCGCGCTTGTTCTCGTGACAGTCCCAGATATACAGTTGCCCGTCCTTGTGGTCAGCAATCAGGTGGATAGCATCGCCATGACCCATGCCCGTGTTATAGAGTCCCGTGCCATCGTGATCCACGGCCATCGAGCCATAGGTTATCTCGTCCCATCCGTCGCCATCCACGTCAGCTACGCGCAGGTTATGGTTGCCCTGTCCTGCATAGCTGGCCCATTGAGGGTTGTTCGTGTCAAACACCCAGCGCTGTTTTAGTTCACGTCCGTCCCAGTCCCACGCTGCCAACACCGAGCGCGTGTAGTAGCCACGACAGAACACTGCACTCGCCGTGCGTCCGCCAAAATAGCCCACTGCAGCCAGATAGCGTTCCGATCTGTTGCCACGGTTGTCGCCCCAGCTGTTTACGTCGCCGCGTTCAGGCACATATGGCTTCGTGTCCATCACCTCGCCCGTCATGCCGTTGAACACACTCAGATATTCCGGTCCCGTCAGGATGCGTCCAGCAGGGTTGCGATAGTCGGCCAGGGAGTCGCCAATCACCGTTCCCTTCGCGTCGCGCGTGCCGTCAGCCGTCTTCACCATCAGTTCCGCCCGTCCGTCGCCGTCCAGGTCGTACACAATGAATGGCGTATAGTGCGCTCCGCTGCGGATATTTTTACCTAAGTCAATGCGCCAGAGTCGTTCGCCGTTCAGGCGATAGCAGTCCAATAGCGTGGGTCCCGTCATGCCGTCATGACTATTGTCGTGCGAGTTCCACGGGTCCCATTTCAGAATAATCTCATATTGTCCGTCGCCATCCACATCCGCCACCGTTGCGTCGTTGGCCGAGTGCATCTCGTCAGGCTTCTGCAGTGGAACGGCGATGTAGCCGATGGAAGAGGGGAGAGGGGTGATGGCTGATGTCTGATGACTGATGTTTGATGGCTGATGTCTTCCCTCATCCATCTTACATCTCACCTCATACATCGCTCCCACCTCAGGTTGCTTGTCAATGAACCACGTGCCCCCCTTGGTCAGTGGGGCTCCGTTCAGTTTCTTCCCATTGCGATACACGTCGAAGGCCGCCCCCTTGGGGTCCGTCTTCAGCAGTCGCCACGACACAAAGGCACTCCCGTCAGCCTGTCGCACAGCCACCACGCCACGGTCCAACTTTTCCGTGCACAGATTCTTATAGTCATAATTTGGCTGTGCCAGAGCCGTCAGCCCTGCCATCATCAGTAGTGTCATCGTGTCTAGTAAGCGCTTCTTCATCGCAATATTTATTAATTAGGTATTGGTTTCAAGGGTGCAAAGGTATAAAAAAAACTCGACATCAGTCATGATGGTCGGAAAAAAACTTTTTGAAAGGTCGTTTTGTGACGAATAATTTTATACATAATAATAGCAATTTGTAATTATTGAAACGTCTTTTGTTTCACTTTGTCATTAAATGATAGCACAAAAATACCAATTTTTCGGTATTTGGCGGTTTTTTATGCAAAATTTTTTATCATTTCTTCCGCTGTTTAAATATTTTGATATACTTTTGCAGCCAAATTGCTATGTCTATAGGTAAAAAGATTAGTTTAATTGTTTTTTAAAAGAACTATGAAAAGAGTGTTTACTTCATTCTTCCTGCTATGTTTAGCAGGTAGTAGTACTCTGTTGGCCCAGTCCACAGAAGCGATTACTGTTGCAGGCAAGCCCAAGGCCCCTGCCTCAGAAGTTAAGCAACGTCCGCGTGTTGGAAAGATTGGTCTTGCCCCTTCGAGCAAGTACAACATCCCCCCAAAGGACTATGCCAATTTTGTAGCCCAAGGCGGTCTGCAGAAAGGCAAGTTAGCAAAGCGGGCAAGTCAGAAGAATCGAGCAGAAAAGATTGCTGCATCCGAGGTCTATCCCGACAGTATCTATTTCTATTCAGTGCTCGACTCGCGTACCGACGATGCCAATGGCTTTGCCCAGGGACAGGTGTTGGGTTATTATCTCAATGGCAACACCAAGCTCTATCAAGAGCATAACGGACTCGTACTGCCCACCGATGTAACGGGCTCTAATGGCTCTTACGTATTGGTGGATGGCAAGTGGTATTGCTTCTGCAGCGAGAAGATCAGCGTCTACGACGTCAAGACGGGTCAGGTGGTGCAGACCAAGACCGACTATCTGAAGGGCGATACCCCTATCCGTCGTCCAACAGGTGCTGCCTACGATGCCTCTTCCGACAACTTCTATGTACCCACATGGAGTGGCATCCTCGAGGTGAAGCGCTCCGACCTCAGCTCCCAGATTGTTGGCAACTTCGATGCCTTCCCCCTCGCCATGGTATCGGCCAAGGATGGCATCTATTATATGGCCTACGATGGCTCTCTGTATAAGTTTAACAAGGAAACAGGCGCAGCTACCAAACTCTATGCCGATATCAAGGGCGACATCGAGTGGATCAACAACGTGGCTTCAGCCAGTTTCGATTTCGCCACCGGCAAGCTCTATTTCAACTACCTGGACAACAGTTGGCAGGGCCACCTGGCCGTGTTCAACCCCGCCACAGGTAAGGCCACCCATCTCATCGCCTATCCTCAGGGCAGTTTCGCCATGGCAGGTTTTTCATTGCCTTGGGCTGCCGACAAGGCCCCTGCTGCTGTGAGTGGCATCGCGTTTACCGATAACAAGGTGACCTTCACAGCACCTACCAAGACCTATGATGGTGCTGACAACCTTTCAGGCACCCTCAAGGCCCTTGTCACCATCGACGATAAGAACACTGTCGAGGCCAGCGTGACTGCCGGTGCCCAGACCACCATCGACCTCAACCTGGCCGATGGCGCTCATAAGCTCACCATCCAGGTGGCCAACGACAAAGGCAACGGTCCTGAGCGCGTTGACCATGTGTTTGTGGGCAGCGACATCCCCAATGCCGTTGTCAACCTCACCCTGAGCATCAATGCCGATATGAAGGCCAACCTCACCTGGGATGCTCCCACCACCTCGCTGAACTACGGTCCTGTGGATGAGGCTTCGCTCAACTACGATGTCATCCGCTATCCTGGTGCTGTCCAGGTGGCCACCGCTATCAAGGCCACCTCTTTCTCAGAGCAGCTCACCGATGCCCGTCACGACTATTATTATGAAGTGGTGTCGCACACTGGTACCAATGGCAACGCCAAGGCTCAGTCTAACGTGTTCCCTGCAGGCAGCGTGTGGTATCCCCCCTATAAGGAAACCTTCTATTACGAGGAGAACTTCCAGTCGTTCAAGGTTATCGACCGCAATGCCGATGGCAACACCTGGACCTGGATGTGTCCCAGTAACAATCCCGAACTGGCCGAGGCATGGCTGCATGGCAATGGCGTGACCGATCCTGAGACCGGCACCGTGGCCACCTTCAACGACGACTATTTCATCACCCCCAAGGTAGCGCTCGAGGCCGGTAAGGACTATCGCCTCTCGTTCGAGTGGGGCGACAACTACCGTTATGGCGAGAAGATGAACATCTTCCTGGGCAAGGGTACCGAGATTGCCGATAGTGTGGCTCAGGTAACCCCCACCTTCTCGATGGACCAGGTACCTGGCAGTGCTGCCTATGTCTTCCATGTGGCCGAGGATGGCAACTATAACATCTTCTTCCACAGCACCACCGTTGGCAACAGTGTCAACGTGATTCTCGACAACATCGCCGTGGAACTCTATGCCAACTATGCCGCACCCGACAGCGTTGTTAACGTGAGCGCCGTTGCTGGCGAGCAGGGTGCACTTGTAAACACCCTCAGCTTCAACGCCCCCAGCAAGACCTATGCCCAGGGTCAGTTGAGCAGCATCTCTCGCATCGACGTGTTCCGCAACGACAGCGACCAGCCCGTCCATGTGTTCCAGTCGCCTGCCGTAGGTGCCCGTCTGTCGTGGACCGATACCGACGTGGAGAATGGTCTGGTTACCTATAAGCTTGTGCCTTACAACGAGGCCGGTCAGGGACTTGCTGCCGAGGTCACCAACTGGGTGGGTCTCGACGTGCCCGCCGATGTGCCCACGCTCACCATCAAGCAGGTGAAGGGCGAATGGGAGAACTACACCGCTCAGGTGGACTTCACTCAAGTATCTAACAAGGGTAAGCACGGTGGCTATGTGGTGCCCGATGATGTGAAATACGTACTGTATCGCTACGAGGAGTATAACTTCGAAAACCACTGGCAGCCCCAGAGCGATCCCACCAGTGCCTTCACCATTGTCGACAACAACTACTGGGGATGGGGTCAGGCCTACGTCACCTATATGCTCGTGGCCCAGAATGCCGCTGGTCAGTCGGATGGCTATATGGCCGGCATCGTCCTTGGCGAGCCTTACGCCCTGCCTTACAATGAGTCGTTTGCTTATGGCTTCATTAACCAGGATCCCTGGACACGCATGAGCGACAACTATGATTACGCCTGGAACGTAGCCACCGGCAGTGGCATCTCTGTGAAGCCCTACGACAACGATGGTGGTATGCTGGCCTTTACCTATATCAATGAGACCTCTAACAAGGAGGTGATGACCACACCTCGTATCTCTCTGGCCAACACCGTGAACCCTGAGCTCAGCTTCTATATGTATCATGGCACCGATGCCGAGGAAGACGACGTGGTACTCGACCTCTACACCAACTATCAGGACGAGGGTTGGGTGGCTCACAAGGCCGTGCTCGATTATAACAACGGCACCGAAGGCTGGAGTCGCTTCTCATTGCCTCTCGACAATACCAAGTCCGATGTTCAGTTGGCCTTTGCTGCCACCGCCATTGGTGCTGTGGCTCCCATCTATATCGACAACATCATGATTGCCGAGGGCAGTAAGCACGACCTCGCCCTCGAGCGCATCAACGTCGAGAAGAAGCGTGTGGATGCTGGCGAGTCTGGTGTGTTCACCGTTGCCGTGGCTAACTACGGCATGGAGGCAGCCAACAACTATAGCGTCACCCTGATGAAGGATGGTCAGGCCATTGCCACCCAGGCAGGTCAGAACACCGTGACCAACGAGGTGAAGACCTATCGTTTCAGCGTGCCCACCACCAAGGCCGAGGCAGGCGAATCACACCTCTATAGCGCAGCCATTGCCCTCGAGGGCGATGTGAACACCGCCAACGACTCAAGTGCCGTGGTAAAACTCTCTGTCCGTGGCAACCTCCTGCCTGCTGTCGATGCCCTCCAGGGCCGTTGCGCTGCCGGTAGTGTGAACCTCAGTTGGACAGCTCCTGCCAAAGATACTTATGTTGAGTCGGCCACCGACGATTTCGATAGCTACGACAACTTCATCATCAACAACATTGGCGACTGGACAACCTACGATGGCGATGGCAGTGCCTATACCATCGGCTTCACCTGTCCTGAATACGATAACTACTTCGCCCCCATGGCATGGCAGGTGTGGAACCCCACACGCGTGGGCTTCGATCTCAATAAGTTCCCTGTGCTGAAGCCCCATTCTGGCGACCGTTACCTCGCTACCTGGGCAGCTACCGACGAATCGAGTGTTATCCCCTCCGACGACTGGCTCATCTCGCCCACCGTTGTGGGTGGCAGCGACATCAGCTTCTGGTATCGCGTGCCCAACGCAGGCTCTGATGCCCAGGTGTTCGAGATTATAAGTACCGACCTCGACTCAACCGATCCCCTCGACTTTACGGCCATCGATCGCGACTCGCTGGAAGGTACCACCGACTGGGTGAAGTTCGAGTTCACACTGCCCAAGACTGCCAAGCACTTCGCCATCCGTGCCTGCTCGCAGACCAGCAACTATATCGTGGCCTTCCTCGACGACCTCACCTATACATCTGTCAGCAACCCCGATGTCAAGGTGTCGCTCACAGGCTATAAGGTCTATCGCGATGGTCAGCTCATTGCCACCCTTGGCAAGGACCAGACCACATACGCCGATGCCGAGGCCAACGCAGCTGCCAGCAACAGCTATTTCGTGACGGCCGTCTATGCCGAGGGCGAGTCGAATGGCTCTAATGTCTTCGTCAGCGACTTCACCAACGCCATCCACAACGCCAATGCCGTGGCTGCCAAGGCCCAGCAGAAGTACAACATCTCTGGTCAGCGCGTCAACGATAGCTATAAGGGCATCGTGGTGGTGAATGGCAAGAAACACATCCGTCGCTAAGGCTTTATGATGAAACGTATTTTTGCAGCATTCGTGCTGGCGCTGATGGTGGTAGCCACCGCCTCGGCGCAAGACTTGAAACTGCGCTACTGTGGCGACCAGGTGGAGAAAGGCTATGGCAAGGCCAACACCTACTATACCGCCTACACCACCTTTCGTGCCGACATGCTCCAACCCTATGTGGGTGCTCGCATCACCAAGTTGCGCATTGGCGTGAAGCACGAAGCCACAGGCGTCTATGTCTATTTCAAGGACGATGCCCGCAATACTGCCACTAACTACAAGGAAAAGATAACAACCCTCTCGGCGGGGTGGAACGAGCTCACGCTCGCCACCCCCCAGGAGATTGTTGCCGGCAAGGATATCGCCATTGGCTATCGTGCCTCGTTCATCGAGGCCGATGGCCTTGGCTATGCCCTTGGCTCTTTCAGCGATGGCAGTAGTGTGTTTGTCAACTCCAACTCGTCGTGGGAGTCGCTCACGGGTGGTGTCTTTTGTGTTGAGGCCGTGGTCCAGGGCGACAACCTGCCCCAGAACGAGGTGCGCATCAGCGCTGTTGATGACCGTACGGCTGACTATGGCGTCGACTCGCTCACCTTCACGGGTGTGGTCTATAATGGTGGCACCAATGCCGTCAATAGTTACGAGTTGACCTATACCGTCGATGGTCAGTCAACCACCAAGACCTTCACCCCCGATATGCCCGTCAATGGTCAGACTCCCTTCAGTGTCACCCTGCATCGCACTGCCTATGGCACCCTGCCCGTCACCTTCACTGTTTCCAAGGTGAATGGTGCTGATGATCCCTACATGGCCAATAACACCACTACGGCGCGCATCACGTTCCAGGACCCTGAGTTCCGTCGTCGCGTACTGGTTGAAGAGGCCACCGGACTCTGGTGTGGCTGGTGCCCAGGTGCTGCCTATGTGCTCGAAGAGATGAAGAAGGACTATGGCGAGTGGTTCAATCCCGTGGCTGTGCATTGGGGCGACATCCTCGAGCCCGACACGTCGCTCCCTTACGCCTATGCCGACCTCTACAGTCACTTCACTGGTGCCCCCTCGTGCATGGTCGACCGCAAGATCAACACTACGCCCACCAACGAGATGTGGACCATCTTCCGCAACGAGAGTGTGCCCGTGGGTGCCGTGCTCACCACTGCCTGCCAGTGGAATGCCGACAGTACTCAGTTAATTGTCGATGCCGACTTCTACACGGCGCAGGATGAGGCCGACGCGCAGTATAACCTTGTGTTCCATCTTTTGGAAGATGAGGTGAAAGGACAGGACGATGCCCTTGGCGAAGCCTTCCCCCAGCACAACTACTACGCTCGCGGACAGAGTGGCGAGGCGAGTAACCTGCCCGGATGGATTGACAGGGCCGAGGTGACCACCGACTATGTCATGATGAACCTCGCCATTGGTGCCTTCCCATCGTACGCCGGAACGCCCGTGGTGCGTGGTGCCATCGCTGGTCGTGAGCACCGTCAGTTCACTTACACACTCGACGTGCCCACCCATGTTGTCCATGCAGGCAAGAATACCCACCTCATCAACAAGCGCCATCTGCATGTCACCACGGCCCTTGTCGATGTGAAGAGTGGTGCTGTGGTAAACAGTTTCGATGCCCGTCCTGAAGGTCAGACAGCAGCTATCCACGCTGTCGATGCCCCGTTCACGGTCGAAGGCAGTTGCTATCAGCTCTATACGGCTGGAGGAAAACTCCTCAGTCAGGGCACCATCGCTCGCAACCTTACCGACATCCACGTGCCTGCCCATGGTGCCTATATCCTCCAGATGCGCAAGGGCGCTGTGGTCAAGACCCTCAAAATCATGAAGTAACGCAATGAACCGTATAACAAGATTTTTCATTCTCTCTGCATGTGTAGTCACGTCGGTGGCGGCTCAGGCCGTGCCGGCGTGGCCAGGCAGGCATAAGGCCCTGCTTGCCGACGGTACTCCCGTCACCTATCGCCTCGTGGGCGATGAGTACGGCCATCACTTCGTTTCCAGCGATGGCTATCTCCTGCGCCCTGCTGCCGATGGCCGTTTTCAGCGTGCCGGTCTCTTTGCCGAGCAGCAACAGCAGCTCATGGCTCAGTCACGCCGTGCTCAGGCCTCAGGGCCTCGTCACTTGCGTGTCGACCCCGAGTTGTCAATGGGTCAGATCCGTGGCCTCGTCCTGCTGGTGGAGTTTGCCGACAATACCTTTCAGTCGGACTACGACCAGTCGTTCTTCTGGCGCAAGATGAACGAGCAGGGCTTCAGCTATAACGGCGCCACTGGCTCCTGTCGCGACTACTATGTCGACCAGTCCGACGGTCTTTTTCAGCCCACCTTCGATGTTGTGGGTCCCATCAAGTTGAAGCATAATATGGCCTACTATGGTGCTAATGGCGGCGTCAACAACGCCGACATCCGTCCCCACGAGATGGTGGTCGAGGCCAGCACCTATGCCCACGACTCGCTGGGCATCGATTTCCGTCCTTACGACAACAACAACGATGGCACCGTCGACTTCGTCTATGTCTATTATGCCGGTTATGCCGAGAGCTATGGCGCAGCCACCTACACCATCTGGCCCCACGCCTCCAACCTCACCCAGTTGGGTGTCTATGCTAATTTTGATGGCGTGGTACTCGATCGATATGCCTGTTCCTCTGAGCTCCGCTATACCACGGGCACCGAGGTCGAGGGCATAGGTACTTTCTGTCACGAGTTTGGCCATGTCCTGGGCCTGCCCGATATGTACGACACCATGTATTCCGCTGAGACCCTGGGCTCGTGGGACCTCATGTGCTCGGGCAGCTATAACAACAATAGTCGCACCCCGCCTGCCTTCTCGGCCTACGAGCGTAGTACTATTGGGTGGATGCCGTTGCAGACTATCGACACCCCTGCCGACTCGCTCGTGCTCCACGAACTGCAGTCCAGCAAAGAGGCCTTCCGCATCGATTGCCGTGGTGCCAATAAAGACGAGTACTTCGTTCTTGAGAACCGTCGCCAAACGGGGTGGGACACCTATCTCCCTGGTCAGGGCATGCTCATCTGGCGCATCTACTACAACGCCACCGCCTGGCAGAACAACACTGTGAATGCCGGCAAGAACTATATCGACATCCTCGAGGCTAAGGGTAACAATGGTAGCAAGACTGCCGCCTTCCCGCAGTCGGGCGTCGACTCGTTCACCGACTATTCATCGCCCAGTGCCCTCTCGCTCGACGGTGTGCCCACGGAGCGTGGCGTCACCCATATCCAGGACCACGACGGCGTCATCTCGTTCCGCTATATGAAGGACCGCCTGCCGCGCCCACAGAACCTCTATGTCAGCGATGTCACCAGTCACGGTTTCACGGCCAACTGGGACCCAGTGGACGAGGCCCAGCACTATCGTCTCAGCATCAGCGAGGTGTTGCGCCAGGAAGAGAACCCCGTCATCCTTGCTGACGATTTCTCTGGCATGACCGATGGCAACTATCCCACGTCGGGTGCCTCGTCCATCGACCAGAGCCTCGACAAATACACCAGTCAGCCAGGGTGGAGTGGCACCAACGTCTATGCCGCAGGCGGCTATGTGCGCATTGGTGGCTATAATCAGGCAGGCCAGCTGAAGACCCCCGCTATCACGCGTGCTGCCAGCAATGGCAACGCCTATGTCAGTCTGCGTGCCATCGGCTATCCCTCCAAGCGCGTGGGCTATACCATCACCCTGAGCGATGCCACTACCGGCGAAGCCGTCGAGCAGTATTCCCTCACGGGCGATGGTCGCAGTGAGGCCCAGCAGGATCTCGTGTTCCATCACGTGCCCGCAGCCTATCGTCTCGCCATAGCCACCACCAAGGAGCGCCTCTTTGTCAACGACCTCCGCGTGTTCTCCGACTCCATCGTTGCCGATGCCGCCTGGATGGCAGGTCCCCGTTCGTGGACCATCGACAGCATTGCCAGCGCCAGCGTCGCCATCGACAGCCTGGTGGCAGGCCGCACCTATCAGTTCTCCGTTCAGGCCTTGGCCGTGGGTCTCTGGACAGGCTCTCTGTCGTCTGCCACGCAGACCGTCACCCTGCCCGTCGAGACCAGCATCCATCAGCCTCAGGGCGCATCCTCCGATGCCCCCATCCTCGCCATCCAGTATTTCGACCTCTCTGGTCGTCAACTGGCTGCCAAGCCCACTTCGGGCTTGTTCATCCGCAGGGTGATGTATGCTGATGGAAGGGTGGAACGAAAGGTAGTGAGGTAAGGGTTACCACACTACCGCATTTTGGTAGGCACACTACCACGGCTTGGTAGCCTGACTACCAACGCTTGGTAGTGTGGCTACCAAGGCTTGGTACGGAGGCTACCAAGCGTTGGTACTGTGCGTACCAACCCCTTGGTATCAAGGGTTCCAGCGCATTTTTACAGTTTTCGTTGACTATTCAACAATGAATAGAATAGGGGCTAATCTCTTTTTATAATTGCTTTGCCATTGAAAGAACATATTTCCTCAGCCAGCGTGTTGAGATTATGGAAGCGACTGTAGTCACTGTCAGACGGCACCTCACCAACATTCCCCATCGTGTTAAGATCCCATGGTGCCAATATAAGCAAAGTGCCCCTTGCACAAGCCTCAAAGCGCTTCTTCTCGGGCTTCTAGTACTGTCCGATAGGTGTTGCCTGCAGATGAATCAGCGGATAACCTCGCTCTAAGCACTCGTTTTTTATCTGTTGTTCGCCGCGTGATATGCCAGGGGTGACAATGACGGTGGCGCCCTCTATGATGGCTGCCTCCCATTGGCTATGCTCGCGCTTATAGTCGTCAGTTTCTTCATAAGGAAGGTGACTCGCTGGATGTCTGCGGTGACACATCACCTGTATCTTACGAGGCCACCTCAAAAGAAAAAGATTTCCAAATGCACCATAATTTCGACCACCTATCTGCACATGCAGACACCTGCGTAAATGGTCGGGCAGAAGTCGCCTCAACAAAGCACGACAAGGATTGTCGTGCACATAGGCAATCATCGCTTCACGGTGACGCTCGTTAAGGCACACCGTGTCGTCATAGTTGTCATCGAAGAGTGGTCGCTGCTGACGCCCCACAAAGGAGTAGTATTCCTGGCGCTGCATCTTCGACATGCTGCGTATCAGAGCTCCTTCGTTATTGTGAAGGGCGGCCTTCTCGCGCAGCCATGCAGGCGCACCTTCGCTTCTGCAGTCGACCGATATCGGCCGACTAGTAGAGGCCGGAAGTCCCAGTTGCTGCTGCCAACTACTGGTGCAGGTAGCCTTGAAGGCCTGAATAATATCGCCCAAACTCCACTGCATGGGTTCCAGCACTTCTATCACGCCGTGGAAATGGTCTGGCATACAGACGCACGCATGAACCAAAATATGATTGCCATGAGTCTTTGAACGGACGGGTGTCTGCTGCCATGCCTCCTGAACCATCTCGCCAAGGGGTGTGAGGGAAAGTGTGGAGGAGGCTTCGTGGTCGCCCTGGATTTTGTGATCAACCTCGGTTGCAAAACGAGAAAGCAACCGTTCGCGACCACTCACCACAAGGGTAATCAGATATGTGCCACGCCCGTGATAGTCGTGACCAGCATTACGTGGACGATAAGACAATGCCTCCATTTTTCTTATTGAGGTGCAAAGGTAAGAATAAATCTGCACATATTATACATCTAATTGAAAATATAATACTTTCATGTCCAAAACTCCTTTTGCTCTATTATTTGGGTAATAATTTGCAGAGTTGGTCCTCTCTGATAATCTTGGGAGACGCTTTGCCGGCCAGCACCAGCACCTTCTTTCCATCTCTGTAGATATGAAGCTGGCGGGAGCGGACTACGGCCGTCAGCTCAGCATCATCCTGCATGGCCAGCCAAAGAGGATGATAGATGCCATTCTCTTCAAACAGCTTCTGCTGTAGGTGTGAACACATGTTGGTTGTATCAATCGTCATCATCTAATCTTTTATTCCTTCAACTTACCCTTCGCCCACAGCTTCCAGTATTTCCAGCCACCAGTGGTCCATAGGGCCAGGAAGATGAGCACGGGTTGGAAGAACAGACGGATGAGACGGGCCTGATCCGTGTTGAGACCGAAGGCATCGATGTGGTTCACGTACTGATTGATGTTGCCTGGGAAGATTGCCACATAGAAAATGGCCAGCAGGGCACCACACACAGCGCGTTTGTTGGCAACAAGGAAGAGGAGTCCCAAGCCGAAGGCTATCTCGACGACGCCCGACGCCAGCACAACAAAGTCGGTGAATTCAGGGCTGAACTGCAGCCACGTGGGCACCTGTGCCACAAACTCCTGACGGTTGAATGTCAGATGACTGATGCCTGCATAGGTCATAAACGCTCCTAAAAGCAGACGGAAGAAATGTTTTACGTAGTTCATAATCATCTAGTTTTGTTAAACATAAACCATATGCAAAGATACGAATTAGCGAGAAACTGACCAAATTATTTCTACTCAAATATTTGGATGCTTCAGATTTTCTTCCTACTTTTGCACCCTATACACAAAAAACAGAAAAGACAATGGATGCAAAAAGGATTTTGAAATACCTGCGCCAGCTGAGGACTAACAACAACAGGGCGTGGTATCTGGAACATAAAAAAGAGTATGACGCTGTTAGGGCCGACTTTGAGGCAGGCGTGCAGCAGGCCATCGGGCGCATTATGACGTTCGACGAGACCATAGCACACCTGACGGTGAAGGACTGCACCTATAGGTTCAACCGCGACACGCGATTCTCGAACGATAAGTCGCCCTACAAGACCCACCTGGGCGCCTACATCGCTGCCCACGGCAAGAAGTCGCTGCACGGAGGCTACTACCTGCACCTGGAACCAGGACACTGTCTGGTGGCCTGCGGCAACTACTGGTTGCCCACGAACATCCTGACATCGTGCAGAAACGAGATAATGGGTAACACAGACGAATGGCTGAAAAGGGTGGAGAACGCTGAGTTCCAGAAATACTTTGGACGCGTGGAGGCACCTGCAGACATGGCCACATGGGACCAGCCGCAGGGCTTTGGACTGGAACGACTGAAGACCTGCCCATCGGGATTTCCACGCGACTGGGAATACGTGGAATACCTGCGCCAGAAGGACTACTGCTGCTGGCATCGCGTGGACGACAGTTTCTTTGAGGGCGACCACTGGCTGGACGAGATTGAGACGATGTTCAGGGCCGCGAAGCCGATGATGGACATGATGAACAGCGTTATTGACGACTATGAATAAAAAAAATCCTATAACCATAACGGTTGTAGGAATTTTTTTTGTACTTTTGTAGCCAATTATCGATAATAACTACTGAATGAAAGAATTTGTAATATCCGAAGCCAAAGCCGAGACGGCCGTATTGGTGGGACTGATAACAAACCAACAGGACGAAGCGAAGACCAAGGAGTATTTGGACGAGCTGGAGTTCCTGGCCACCACGGCAGGCGCACGGACTGTGAAGAGGTTTACCCAGCGTGTGGGTGGACCCAGCAGTGTGACCTATGTGGGCAGCGGAAAACTGGAAGAGATTCGCCAGTATATCAAACAATGCGAGGATGCCTATGACGAGGCGATGGAGCATCGCGAGGACTATGAGAGCGATGCGGACATGCCGCAGCCTGTGGGCATGGTGATCTTTGATGATGAACTGAGTGCTAAACAAATCAGAAACATTGAGAAAGAACTGCAAGTGAAGATCCTGGACCGCACATCGCTGATCCTGGATATCTTTGCCATGCGTGCACAGACCGCCGAGGCCAAGGCGCAGGTGGAACTGGCACAGCATCGCTATATGCTGCCACGACTGCAGCGACTGTGGACGCACCTGGAACGCCAAGGCGGCGGCTCAGGCGGTGGTGGCGGCAAAGGCTCAGTGGGACTGCGTGGTCCTGGTGAGACGCAGCTGGAGATGGACCGCCGTATCATTCTGCATCGTATCACGCTGCTGAAACAGCGACTGGCCGAGATTGACAAGCAGAAGACTACGCAGCGCAAGAACCGCGGGCGACTGATTCGCGTGGCGCTGGTGGGCTATACGAACGTGGGTAAGTCGACGCTGATGAACCTGCTGTCGAAGAGTGACGTGTTTGCAGAGAATAAACTGTTTGCCACGCTGGACACCACGGTGCGCAAGGTGACCATCGAGAATCTGCCATTCCTGTTGGCCGACACGGTAGGATTTATCCGTAAGTTGCCCTCAGACTTGGTGGAGAGCTTTAAGAGTACGCTGGACGAGACGCGCGAGGCCGACCTGCTGGTGCATGTGGTGGATATCTCGCATCCTGATTTCGAGGACCAGATCCGTGTGGTGGAGCAGACGCTGAGTGAACTGGGCTGCTCGGAGACGCCATCGATGGTGGTGTTCAACAAGATTGATGCCTATACATGGACACCTCAGGAGGAGGACGACCTGACGGAGCCCACGAAGGAAAACATCTCGCTGGAGGAACTGAAAAAGACCTGGATGGCGAAGATGCAGGGCGACTGCCTCTTCATCTCGGCCAAACAGAAAGAAAATATTGACGAGCTGCGCGATGTACTCTATGCCAAGGTGCGCGAGTTGCATGTGCAGAAATATCCGTATAACGACTTCCTTTATCAAATTGAAAGTTGAAAAGTGAAAGTTGATAGTTAAGAATTGAACCTAACACATTAAATAGTTATGAGAGAGTACAGACAACTGACACAGGAAGAGATCCAGGTACTGGAGAACAACGGCTGTTGGGCTGAGGACTGGAGTAGGGTGATGGTGGATACGGCTTTCCGCCCCTATAACTTCCATCGTGTGATGTTCTATGGCGAGATTCGCCTGGGTAAGTTCGAGAAAATGGTGGAGGTGGCACAAGGCTTCCACAAGCACTCGGGTATTAACGACGCCACCCTGAGAAACGTGACCGTGGGTGATGACTGCCTGATTGAAAAGGTGGGCAACTTCATCAACAACTATACCATTGGTGACGACTGTTATATCACCAATATATCGACCATGGAGACGCGCGAGGGTGCCAGTTATGGCGCAGGCTCGACAATCTCTGTACTCAACGAGATGGGCGACGGCAACGTAACGCTGTTCAGGGAACTGAACTCGCAGTTGGCTGCCTTCATGGTGAAGCATCACACAGACAAGGCGCTGGTGAACCGACTGAGACAGCTGATTGACGACGAGGTGCGTGTGTCGACACCTGAGCGTGGCATCATTGGCAACAGCGTGAAGATTATCAATACGAAGGATATTACGAACACGGTGATTAAAGGCGACTGCGAGATTAGTGGGGCTGCCCGACTGAACGAGTGTACGATTCTGAGTAGTGAGGACGCGCCTGTGTTTATTGGCACGGGTGTGATCTGCGAGAACTCGATTATCTGCGACGGTTGCTCGATTAACAACTCGGTGAAGATGCAGGACTGCTTTGTGGGTGAGGCTTGTCAGATAACCAACGGCTTCACGGCCGAGGCCAGTCTGTTCTTTGCCAACTCGTTTATGGCCAACGGTGAGGCCTGCGCCGCCTTCTGTGGCCCGTTCTCGGCTTCGCACCACAAGAGTTCGCTGCTCATCGGCGGACAGTTCTCGTTCTATAATGCTGGTTCGAACACGAACTTCTCGAACCACGCCTATAAGATGGGCCCCTTGCACTATGGCACGTTGGAGCGTGGCACGAAGACGGCCTCAGGCTCGTATGTGCTGATGCCTGCCACGATTGGTGCGTTCAGCGTGTGCTTCGGCAAACTGATGCACCATCCTGATACGCGCTGTCTGCCGTTCTCGTATCTGATTGCCTATGGCGACACGATGTACCTGGTGCCTGGTCGAAACATCACTACCGTGGGATTGTATCGCGACATTAAGAAATGGCCCAAGCGCGATAAGCGTTCGAAGTTGTCGAAGAAGAGTATCATCAACTTCGACTGGTTGAGTCCGTTTACCGTGGGCGAGATTATGCAGGGCATCGAGATTCTGAAGGCACTGCGCAGTGCCTCGGGCGACAACGTGACAACGTATAACTTCCACGAGTATGTGATCAACGCTTCGTCACTGAAGAAGGGCCTGAAATACTATGATATCGCCCTGCGCATCTATATGGGTGCTGTGCTGAAGCGCGCCCAGAAGGAGGGCTTCTTTGGCTATCCGAAGTCGGAAGTGGGCAAGGGCGCATGGTCGGACCTCAGCGGACTGCTGTTGCCTGAGACCGAGGAGCAGCGCCTGATTGACGAGATCAAGGAGGGCACCATCGACAATATTCAGCAGGTGCTGACGCGCTTTGAGGATATTAACAACAACTATAGCGACTATCGCTGGGCATGGAGCTATCAGCTGATTCTGGACTACTATCACCTGGATGAACTGGACGAGGCTGCCTGCGAGCGTATTCGCGAGGACTATGTGAAGGCACGTCGCGCCTGGATTGCCGAGATTCGCAAGGATGCCGAGAAGGAGTTCCAGATGGGCGATGTGGAGCAGGAGGTGTTTGAGGACTTCCTGCAGAAGCTGGATCACGAAATTGATTATGAAAATTAATATAGCACAATGAAACTTAGACTATTTTTGGGAATGGCCCTGATGGGCTTGGCGTTGAGCAGCTGCTCAAAGTATGATTATGAAGAGGTGAAGGGCGACCTGTCGCAGACCCGCATCTATACGTTGAAGAACGGACTGAAGGTGTATCTGAGTGTGAACAAGGAGGAACCACGCATTCAGACCTACATCGCCGTGCGTACGGGTTCGAAGAACGACCCCGCCGAGACCACGGGTCTGGCACACTATCTGGAGCACCTGATGTTTAAGGGCACCAGCCAGTTTGGCACCACGGATGCCGCAAAGGAGGCACCGCTGCTGGACGAGATTGAGCAGCGCTACGAGAAGTATCGCAAGATGACCGACCCCGAGGAGCGCCGACAGGCCTACCACGAGATCGACTCGGTGAGTCAGCTGGCTGCGAAGTATAACATTCCCAATGAATACGACAAGTTGATGGCCACCATCGGCTCGGAGGGCTCGAATGCCTATACGAGCGAGGATGTGACCTGCTATGTGGAGAATATCCCTTCGAACGAGATTGACAACTGGGCCAAGATTCAGGCCGACCGCTTTATGAACATGACCATCCGTGGTTTCCATACGGAGCTGGAGGCAGTGTACGAGGAGTATAACATCTACCTGACCGACGATACGGACAAGTTGTTCAGTGCCATGCAGAAGGCGCTGTATCCCACGCACCCCTATGGCACGCAGACCACCATCGGTACGCAGGAGCACCTGAAGAACCCGTCGATCACGAACATCAAGAACTATTTTAAGAAATGGTATGTGCCCAATAATGTGGCCATCTGCATGGCGGGTGACTTTGATCCCGACGAGGTGATTGCCACCATCGACAAGTATTTCGGTGAGTGGCAGCCGGGCGAGGACGTGAAGCAGCCTGAGTTCCCTGTGCAGCAGCAACTGACACACCACGTGGATACCACTGTTGTGGGTCAGGAGGCTGAGACGCTGTGGATGGGCTTTGCTTTCGACAAGGCTTCGTCGCTGCAGATTGACACGCTGCAGGTGGTGGAGCGCATGCTGAGCAACGGCACGGCCGGACTGATTGACCTGGATATCAACCAGAAGATGCTGATGCTGGGTGCTGGTACGGGCGTGCAGAGTGGCATGGACTATACAACGCTGATCCTGGCAGGCACTCCCATGGAGGGACAGTCGCTAGAGGAGGTGCGCACCTTGCTGCTGGCCGAGATTGAGAAGCTGAAGAAGGGCGAGTTCTCGGACGACCTGCTGCCTTCGGTTGTGAACAACATGAAGTTGCAGTATTACAACGCACTGGAGAGTAACCAGGCACGTGCCAATATGTATGTGCAGGCCTTTATCCACGGCACTGAATGGAAGCAGGAGGTGGAGTCGCTGGAACGCGTGGAGGGTATGACGAAGGCACAGATTGTGGCCTTTGCCAACGAACACTTCAAGGACAACTACGTGGCTGTGTTTAAGAAGCAGGGCGTTGATCCCAACCAGAAGAAGATTGAAAAGCCTGCCATCACGCCTATCCCCACCAATCGCGACTATGTGAGTCAGTTCGTGAAGGATATCCAGGCTGCCGAGGTGACGCCCATCGCCCCACGCTTTGTGGACTTCAAGAAGGACCTGACCTTTGGACAGACGGAGAAGAACCTGCCTTATATCTATGTGAACAACAATGAGAACGGACGCTTCCAGATGTCGTTCTACTATCCCTTTGGCAGTGAGGCCGACGTGCGCTATGGCTATGCCGGCGACTACCTGGATTACCTGGGCACCGACTCGCTGACGGCTCAGGAGGTGAAGCAGCAGTTCTATAAGTTGGCTTGTAATTATAACATTCAGGAGGGCGACCGCAGTATTACGGTGAGTCTGAACGGACTGAGCGAGAATATGACTGAGGCTCTGGCACTGCTGGAGCACCTGATGAAGAACGCCAAGGTGGACAACGAGGCTTATGCGCAGTTTGTGGCCATGGAGGCGAAGAGTAGGATGGACAACAAACTGGACCAGCGCACGAACTTCAGTTTCCTGACACGCTATGCACAGTATGGTGCCTACAACCCCTCGCGCCACGATATGAGCATCGCTGAACTGCAGCAGACCAACCCACAGGAACTGCTCGACCTGCTGAAGAACCTGTCGACATTCGAGCACACCATATTATATTATGGTCCGATGAGCGAGAAGGAGTTGGCCGAGGTTGTGACCAATGCACACCAGACGCCCGAACAGTTGAAGACTGCCCCCGAGGGTCATCACTATGTGCTGCAGGCCACACCTGAGAGCACGGTGACGATGGCGCCCTACGATGCAAAGAACATCTATATGATGATGTATCACAACGAGAACCGTGGATGGAAGGCCGAGGAGGCTCCTGTGACGGCATTGTTTAACGAGTACTTCGGTGGTGGCATGAACACCATCGTGTTCCAGGAGTTGCGCGAGGCTCGCGGACTGGCATACAGTGCTTCGGCTTACTATGTGGAGCCCACCTACGTGGACATGCCCGAGTATTTCTATACTTACATCATCACGCAGAACGACAAGATGATGGACTGCGTGAACCAGTTCCATGCCATCCTGAACGAGATGCCTCAGAGCGAGTCGGCATTCAACATCGCCAAGGAGTCGCTGACCAAGAAGTTGGCCAGCCAGCGCACCACGAAGTTTGCGCTGATCAACGCCTGGCTGGTGGCTCAGCGTCGCGGCATCGACTACGACATCAACCAGCGCATCTATGAGGCACTGCCCAAGTTGACGCTGGCCGATGTGCTGCGCTTTGCCAACGAACAGGTGGCTAACAAGGCGTATAACTACATCATCCTGGGCGACGAGGCTGAGCTTGACATGGCTTCGCTGGAGAAGCTTGGAAACATTAAGCGACTGACAACGGAAGAGATTTTTGGATACTAAACTTAAAAATTAATACTTTATGGCAACACCAGTTGAATTTAAGTATGCCCCCATGTTTCAGGTGGGCGAAGACAAGACGGAATACCGCTTGTTGACAAAAGAAGGCGTGAGTACCGCCGAATTTGAAGGAAAACAGATTGTGAAGGTTTCGAAGGAGGCCCTCACGCTCCTGGCTCAGCAGGCCTTCCACGATGTGGAGTTTATGCTGCGCCGTGAACATAACGAGCAGGTGGCTAAGATCCTGACCGACCCAGAGGCTTCTGAGAACGATAAGTACGTGGCCCTGCAGTTCCTTCGCAATGCCGAGACGGCTTGCAAGGGTATCCTGCCTTTCTGTCAGGATACGGGTACGGCCATCATCCACGGTGAGAAGGGTCAGCAGATCTGGACTGGCTTCGAGGATGAGGAGGCACTGAGTCGTGGTGTGTATAACACGTTTACACAGGACAACCTGCGCTACTCGCAGAACGCACCTCTGAACATGTACGACGAGGTGAACACCCGTTGCAACCTGCCCGCACAGATTGACATCGAGGCTACCGAGGGTGCTGAGTATAAGTTTGTGATGGTGGCTAAGGGCGGCGGCTCGGCCAACAAGACCTACTTCTATCCCATGACGAAGGCTACCATCCAGAACGAGGGTACGCTGATTCCTTTCCTGGTTGAGAAGATGAAGACACTGGGCACGGCTGCTTGTCCTCCTTATCACATTGCTTTTGTGATTGGTGGTACTTCGGCCGAGAAGAACCTGCTCACCGTAAAACTGGCTTCAATTAAGTTCTACGATAACCTGCCTACCACGGGCGACGAGACGGGTCGTGCCTTCCGTGATATCGACCTCGAGGAGAAGTTGCTGAAGGAGGCTCACAAGATTGGTCTGGGCGCTCAGTTTGGTGGTAAGTACCTGGCTCACGACATCCGTGTGATTCGTCTGCCTCGTCATGGTGCCAGCTGTCCTATCGGTATGGGTGTTAGCTGCTCAGCAGACCGTAACATCAAAGCGAAGATTAATGCCGACGGTATCTGGCTGGAGAAGATGGATGCCAACCCCACAGAGCTGATTCCTGAGGAGTTGCGCAAGCCCGGCGAGGGTGGCAAGGGTATCGAGATCGACCTGAACGAGGGTATCGATGCTGTGCGTAAGGAACTGAGTAAGTATCCTGTTTCTACCCGAGTGAACCTGAAGGGTACGATCATCGTGGCTCGTGATATCGCTCACGCTAAGTTGAAGGCTCGTCTGGATGCTGGTGAGGGTATGCCTGAGTACTTCAAGAAGTACCCCGTGCTGTATGCTGGTCCTGCCAAGACCCCCGAGGGTTATCCCTGTGGTTCTATGGGTCCCACCACGGCCAACCGTATGGACCCCTACGTGGACGAGTTCCAGGCTAACGGAGCATCGTTGGTGATGATTGCCAAGGGTAACCGCAGTGACGTGGTGACCGAGGCTTGTAAGAAGCATGGTGGCTTCTATCTGGGCACTATCGGTGGTGTGGCTGCTGTCCTCTCGAAGAGTAGCATCAAGAGCATCGAGTGCGTGGAATATCCTGAACTGGGTATGGAGGCTGTGTGGAAGATTGACGTGGAAGACTTCCCCGCATTTATTCTAGTGGACGACAAGGGCAACGATTTCTTCAAGACGCTGAAGCCCTGGACACCATGCGCAAAATAAATAGACTGATGATGTCGCTTCTGCTGACTGTTGCACCACTAACGGCAACGGCTCAGTTTGAGGTGATTCACGGCGATTGTACGCCCGACCTGAACGGTGGCGATGCGGCCACCGCTCAGCGGGCGCCTGTCGTCAGCCATAGACTGCCTGCCATTAATACTCATTGGGACGCATCGAGGACGTATCGACAGATGGTGATTCTCATGGAGTTCTCGGACTTGGCGTTCTGTCGTGCCGATGCACATGCGCTCTACGACAGTATTCTGAATGTGCCTGGCTATAATCAGGGTAACGGCCCTGGCTGCGTGGCGGATTATTTCCGTGATCAGTCGCGTGGACTGTTTAACCTGCAGTTTGATGTCTTCGGACCCGTGAAGGTGAGTCAGGTGGCAAGGCCTTCGACAGCCAAGAACCATGGAAAAGACGTCTTTGAAGAGGCCACTAGGCTGGTTATTCAGGAGCATCCTGACCTGGACTATTCGGTTTATGACTGGAATGGTGACGGCGAGATTGAACAGGTGATTTATGTCTATGCGGGATGTGGCGGTAATATTAGTGGCATGCCGGGTTATATCTGGCCTAACACCAGCTACTTTAACACAGTTATCACGCCCGATGGAAAGCGTATTTCCAGTTATTCGGCCAGTGCGGAGTTGTGGGTGGACTACAGGGATACGTCCTGTGGCTTTGGTACGCTCTGTCATGAGTACTCACATTGTCTGGGACTGCCGGATATCTATTCTACGACGAGTGGTGCGCCTGTGTGCGATGAGTGGGACGTGATGGATGGTGGACTGATTACCAACAATGGATGGTGTCCGCCAAACTACACAGCCATGGAAAAGGTGCTCATGGGATGGCTCGACCCCGTGGAACTGACGGATTCGCAGGTTGTGGCGGGTGTAATGCCCATTGCCGAGGGTGGCGATGTCTATCGGGTCAAACACTCGGACAAGGAGTGGCTGTTGCTCGAGAACCGTCAGCAGCGTGGATGGGACCTGGGTGTGCCTGGAAAGGGACTTGTAATCTATCATGTGTATAATGATGGTAGTGCATGGCGCTCAAACAGGGTGAATACCAATCCGCAGAAGCGTTACTTTGATTTGGTGCATGCCGACAATATGGACTATGACGCATGGACGGATTATGCTTCTGTTAAGGGACTGAAACACTATGTGAACAGCCCGAAGCTGAACAGTCGCTATCTGAGCACGTCGGTTTATCCTTGGTCTACAGACAGTACGACGCTTGTCAATGATGCGTTGACGGAGACGTCGGTGCCTGCGCCTGTGATGTTCTATCCGAATGAGGCGGGTGACAGTCTGCTGAACAAACCTATTACGAATATTACGATGTCGGACGATGGACTCGTTTCGTTCGTGTTCTTGGGGAATCCTGTCCCTGATGCCATTCAGACGGTGACGTCATCAACCAGCAGTCAACCAGCTGTCTTCGACCTTCGCGGACGTCGCGTAGGCAGGCAGGGAAAGGGTATTTACCTAACGAGAAACCAAAACGGAATCTATAAGAAAGTATTTAAATAATCAGTATAATTTAACCAAAAAACAAAACTATTATGAGAGTTATTATTGAACCTAATTATGATTTGATGTCACAGTGGGCAGCAAATTATGTGGTAGCTAAGATTAATGCAGCTAAACCTACAGCCGAGAAACCTTTCGTGTTGGGTCTTCCTACGGGTTCTTCACCCATTGGCATGTATCGTGCACTGGTGAAGGCTTATCAGGAGGGTAAGGTGTCGTTCAAGAATGTGGTGACCTTCAACATGGACGAGTATGTGGGTCTGCCCGTGGAGCATCCCGAGAGTTATCATTCTTTTATGTTCACCAATTTGTTCAACCACATTGACTGTCCCAAGGAGAATATCCATATCCTGAATGGCAATGCCAAGGACCTGGCCGAGGAGTGCGCTAACTACGAGAAGGAGATTGAGAAGTTTGGTGGCATCGACCTGTTCCTGGGTGGTATCGGTCCTGATGGTCACATTGCTTTCAACGAGCCGGGCTCAAGTCTGACCAGTCGTACGCGCCAGAAGACCCTGACCACCGACACCATCATTGCTAACAGTCGTTTCTTCGAGAACGATATCAACAAGGTGCCCAAGACGGCTCTGACTGTGGGTGTGGGTACGGTGATGGCTGCCAAGGAGGTGATGATCCTGGTGAATGGTCATGCCAAGTGTCGCGCTCTGCAGGCTGCTGTTGAGGGTAGCGTGAACCACATGTGGACCATCTCGGCTCTGCAGATGCATCAGCATGGTATCATCGTGGCTGACGACGCTGCCTGTGAGGAACTGAAGGTGGGTACCTATCGTTACTTCAAGGATATTGAGCGTAACAACCTGCTGTAATATTACTGAAGGAAGAAACCTATTGTTATTAGAAAAGAAAAGCTTATGAAAAGACTATCTGCCCTGTGTCTGGGTTTCGTCGCATTGGCGCTGCAGGCACAAACGTTGAAATCGTTTAAGGTGAACATTACGGCCGACGGACAGGCCAACATGGTGGCTTATCTGCCTGAGCATCCTACGGGTAGAGCCGTGGTGGACTGCCCAGGTGGTGGCTATACGCACCTGGCAACGCAGCACGAGGGACACGACTGGGCCACATATTTCAACCAGCAGGGCATAGCCTTTTTCGTATTAACCTATCGTATGCCTGGCGGCGACCGTTCCATTCCCATGTGTGATTCACAGAATGCCATCCGCATGGTGCGTGACTCGGCCGCCGCCTGGCATATTAATCCTGAGGACGTGGGCATCATGGGATTCTCAGCTGGTGGTCATCTGGCTTCTACCGTGTCTACGCATAGTGAGTACGACTGTCGTCCTGACTTCTCTATTCTGTTCTATCCTGTCATCTCGATGAACGAGCGTGAGAGTCATAAGGGCTCGTGCCAGAACTTCCTGGGGAAGGAGGGACAGAAGGATGAACGACTGGTGAAGTTGTTCTCGAACCAGAATGCTGTGGTGCGTCATCTTACGCCTCCTGCCATCATCCTCACGGCGAATGATGATGGTGTGGTGCCTCCTGTTACGAATGCAATTGCTTATTATTCGGCCATGCGTCGCAATGGCAACGATTGTGCACTTTATGTTTATCCAACGGGTGGTCATGGTTTTGGCTTCCGTTCGTCGTGGCCTTATCACGATCAGATGCTCAGCGACCTGACCACGTGGCTGAACCTTCACAAGGCGCCTAAGCGTGATGCGGTGCGTGTGGCTTGTATTGGTAACAGCATCACGGATGGTCATGGTATTGACATGAGTGGGTCGCGTGGCTATCCTGCTCAACTTCAGCGACTGCTGGGTGAGGGGTATGTGGTGAAGAACTACGGTCGCAGTGCACGCACGATGCTCGAGAAGGGTGACAATCCTTATATGAAGGAGCGTGCCTGGCGCGATGCGTTGGCTTTTAAGCCTAACGTGGTGGTGATTAAACTTGGCACTAACGACTCAAAACCAATTAACTGGCAGTATGGCAATGAGTTTGAGAAGGACTTGCGAACCATGCTGAGCGAGTTGAAGAAGGCCTCTAATCCGCGCATCATCCTCTGTACGCCTGTTCCTGCCTATAAGCCTTCATGGAACATCAGCGACTCTGTTATTGTGAATGAGATTATTCCTATTATTAATAAGGTGGCAAAAAAAGAGCGTATGGAAGTCGTTGACCTCCACACGCTGTTTCATAACAACGACGGAAAACAAATGCAGAATGACGGCATTCATCCCACCGAACAGGGTGATGCTCAGATGGCTCGCGCCGTGGCTGATGTTATCTCGCGTGCAGCAGTCGGCCGTCGCTAGTGATGCCTGCTGCGCTCATGTGTAGACGGGTCTCTTTCGCATTGTTATAGAAAGAGGCTGTGAATCGTCCGTTCTCATCGCTAACGGCATTGGGGTTCCAGTAGAGTGTGCGACGATAGTCGACTGGAACGCTGCCTGGTTCTCGGTTGCTGTAATCGGGCTGATAGAATTCTGCAGCCTGGTTAAAGCCTTGGAACATGATGTGTCGGTCGCGGAAAGTTCTCTGTACGCCTTCATCGGGGAAGTTCTCAAGTTCTATGGTCACATCGGGCGAGTAGACGCTCTCTACCATGGTGGAATCTTCTGTTCTTGGCTCGTAATCCGTAAACACGCGGATGTTCTTCAGGCGTTTCAGTTTCAGATTATGGTATACATCCTGTGACGTGCGATGTGCACGGAAGCGTCCTTCCTCGGCTGCCTCGCTGGGGTCGGGGTTGTAGTTGCGATAATACACGGCACCTCCCACGCGTCCATCCACATTGTATTTTGTATAGCGGTTCATGTTGCCATACAGGTATTTGCTTACCTGTACAGGGAACTGGCGCATGTCTAACTTGCCAAACGACAAACCACGATCGGTAACGTCGTTATACAGGTCGTAGGCATCCATGACAAAGGCGGGCTTGTGCCAGTCAACAGCGCGACGACCACGGCGATGACCTGTCACGCTGACGTTCTGCAGTTGGTGTACGTCGTTCTCCATAGACAGGTCGGAGAGTGTGTCGATGAGCATCTCCTCGGTATAGTCGGGCTGGTGCTTCTCGTAGTAGGTATAGTCGTGCGTGAAGATGGGATAGAACAAGTCGCGCTTCACGTAGAAGTCGGGATAGGCATCTTCATCCATCACTGAAACATCCTTGCGTGAGGCCATGTTCTTTTTAATGGAGTCGTTCTCCTTGTAGGCTTTCATGTTGAGGTAGGCATAGCCATAGAAGGGGGGGACGTTAAAGATGTAACGACCGTTCTCTGTCTTCTGGACACCGCCGACATATTGTCCGCCGGCTGATATCTCTGCTTCAACCAATACCTCATAGCGCAGTCCTCCGTGGTTTACGCCCAAGTCATCGTTGGCGTTTCCAAGTGAACCGTATTCAATGTCGCCTACTGCCGACCATGTGTCTGCGGGTTCTTGTGCGGAATAGGAACTGATAACGTCGGCTTCCTCGCTTTCTGTGTCATCCTCAAAAGGATTCTTCTCGTCGTCTTCGTGCTTGGTCATGCGTCCCACCATGCCTACGCCGTCTTGCCAGCTTCCTACTTCTTCTGGTTCCACCTCGTTGAGACTTAGCATCTTGTATACCGTTCCTTCAATGGTCAATCCTTTTTCTGGCTCATAGCGCATGTGTTGGGCAGTGTCTGCCAGGGTCTCCCATTTGTATTTACGCCATCCTTGTACCAGCATCAGTAAATCCAGATGACGACGATGCTGTTCATCGTCTTTCTCAAAATAATGGGCAGGGTAGGCCACAAATCCTTTTAACTCGCTCGACAGCAAAAGGTCTGTGAGGATGGTGGAGTTGTCGTAGCTGGGCTCATCGGTATAGGTGTCGCGAATGGATAATGAGAAGGTGGTGGGTTCCGTGACGTCAGGCAACTGCACAGGTATCTCAATCTTCTCGTAGGGTTCATAGGTGTGTGTGGCATCCATATCGGCTGTGATAACACTGTTGTCCATATCGTGCTGGTTGACGAAGAATAGACGGTCGGCCAGGATTTGTCCGTCGCTGTCAAATACTGTCAGGTCGTTAACGCCTGTTGGCAGTTGTTTGACGGGCAGTTCGATAGAGGCACCCCCGGTTAGTTTGACGAAATGCTTTAATACACCACGACACATGATGGAAAGACCGTATTCCTTGTCTTGTGGCAGACCTTTCATTTGCAATTTCAACAGGTTGTCTTCCAATTTTATGGCTACACCCTGGCTTTCTGGCTTGGGCAAATTGAAACTGTAACTCTTGCCAAGGTAGGTAAAGCGTGCTTTGGCGTGTTTGTCGGTGGGAGGCAGCGTAAATGAGCCTCGTCCCATATACTCGGTCTTAATGGTTATGTCTGGCATGCCGTCAATACTCACGGTGCCGTTGATGTTCACCGCCTCGCCAAACTGGTTGACGGCCTCGAAAGCAATATGGTTCTCGGTATTCTCAATCAGGTGACCGCCTTCAGGAAAGAAGATGACCTCAAGATCTGTCTTCTTCTGTTTGGGCAGTCTGGTCTTTGGACGTTGGTACATACGGTGGGCGTCGTAGTTGCCGGCCTCTGCTGGCTTACTGTACACAGGAAGCACGCGTGAGTACAATCCATCCCAGACACGGAAATAGTCGGCTGCCATCTGTTTGTTATAGAACCACCACGTCTCATCCCTGCGATAGCGGTGATGACGGACGTTGAAGTTCAGCATCCAGCGTGTATAGGCGCGAATCTCATAATACCCCGAATAGAGCGAATCCTCCAAAACGAACTGACCACTGGTATATCCTTTAGGATTGATGACGATATTCTGGCGTTCTACCAACAGACCATCTGGTGACAGTAGTTCTACATACAGTATGCGACTCATGTTGGTGGGCATCAGGTTGTCGGCCCTAACCACATAGGCTTTATACCATAGTGTGTCACCCACAAAGTAACATTGATTGTCAGTGTGGATATATACCTTCTCTTGTATTTGTGATTGTGATGATGACTCCAATGCCTGACGGATGTCTTCAATGCTGCCTGCTTTTGCCAGCATTGGAAGCAAAAGTAGAAGTAGGAGGATACGGAATGATTTCGTCATAATTAAAAAGTTCTTGTTGAAATATGACGAAAAAAGGCTGGTTTCGTTTAACCAGCCTTTTCTTATTTCTTTAGTTTAAATGAGTTTTCAATGCTATTTAGTTCCTCTGCAAAACTCTTGTCTATTTTCAATCGCTTCTCTATGGCGGCGCAACTGTGAATCACGGTTGAGTGATCGCGTGAGCCAATGAGCAGACCGATGCGCGAAGCGGGCATCTTGGTGTGCTTCTGAGCCAGATACATGGCTACCTGTCGTACTTGTACGAACTCACGTTTGCGACTCTTGCTTACAACCTGCTGTTGAGTGACACCATAATGCTGGCACAGACGCTCCATAATATCGTCAATGGTCAGCGGATGATTATCAATCTTCACAGAGCGCTTGATGATACGCTCGGCCAGATGCATGTCGATGTTTGAGTTGTACACAATGCTATAGGCCATGAGTGAATTCAGCACGCCCTCCAGGTCACGTACAGAGCCATTGGCTGTCTGAGCGATATAGGCAATGACGTCGGCAGGTATCTTCAATCCGTCGCGACGGCACTTGGAGTTCAGAATATCTACGCACAACTGTGCATTAGGCTTCTCGAGCTCTGCAATCAGTCCGCAAGAGAAGCGTGTCAGCAGACGGTCTTTTACACCAACGAGGTCAACGGGAGGACGGTCACTGGCCAGAATAATCTGCTTGCCCAGACGGAACAGGTGGTCGAAGATATGGAAGAAGGTATCCAATGTCTTGGGTGAGTTGACCCATTCCTGAATATCGTCTACTATCAGTACATCGATGCTCTGATAGAAGTTGATGAAATCGTTGGTCGTGTTCTGACGTACAGAGTCGGTGAACTGTACCTGGAACAAACGAGCCGACACATAGAGGACACGCTTGTGTGGATACATCTTCTTACATTGAACACCAATGGCGTTAATCAAGTGCGTCTTACCGCAGCCTGATGGACCATAGATGAAGAATGGATTGAAGGTCGACTTACCTGGGTGCTCTGCAATGGAGAGACCTACAGTACGTGGCAGTTTGTTTGAATGGCCTTCGATATAATTGTCGAATGTCTTCTTTGGATCCAGTCGGGGATTCAAATCCTGTGGCGTAGCAGCATCAAGTACGGTGGGCGATTTGTTTCCACGAACGGTGGCAGCAGGTGCTTCCACGTCCATAGGCTGTTCGCTTTCCACGTCTTGCGTCAACTTATGTTCCTTATCTGTCATCAGACGATAAGTCAGACGCACGTTGGTCTTGAAACTGTTGGATAAAGCCCAAGCCATTAAGCGCACGTAGTATTGCTCCAAGTACTCATATACATATGGACTCGGAACTTGTACCAGCACCGTCTTTTGCTCTTCGTTGTACGACTCGAAGACGATGGGCTCAAACCACGTTTTAAAGGTCTGCTCAGTGACATTCTGCTTAATCAGATGAAGGCAGTTGTCCCAAAGCGCCTTATGACTGTTCTGCATCTTGGGCGTTTATTATTTTAGTTATTAATTGTTTTAATGATACAAGATTATGTCTTGCATTGTTTGCGAGTGCAAAGTTCGCAAAAAAAAATGAAACATGCAAATGATGCAAAAATAAGGGTTGTGTTTACAATTGCCGTAACTCGCTATTTTTTTGACTCTTACGTTGTTTCACGAATTTTGGTGAACATACCCCCTTTGCTTATGTTGTAGGCTCTGATTATCAGCTATTTACTAAAAAAGAAATGAGTCGAATGACCCATTTCTTATTTAGATAAAATTAAAATTACTTATCTTTTCTTCCGAAAACAGAGAAGTGTACATAGCGCTTTGGATGTTGTTTCATATCCATCAGCAGCGAGTCGGCACTTTGCATCGTTGCATTCATATTGTTGTATAGCTCTGGGTCGCGCATCAGCAGTCCTAATGTGCCCTCATTGCTGTTCAATTTAGCTGTCGTCTGTTCCACGTTTGCCATGGCACGATCCACCTTCTGCATGGTAGCCACCAGGTCGATGTCGTTCAACTTCTGGGTGGTACCCTCAACGTTGGCCAGAATGCCGTTGGTCTTGGCCAGCATGCCTGGCATCTGGTTGTTTAGTTGGGCCGACAGGGCGTTCAGCTCCTTTGATGTGCTACTCAGGTTAGCTGTGATGTCGTCTACGTTGTGCAGCGAGTTCTTGATGGCGGGATCCTGCATCAATGCATTCAGCGAAGCCAGGATAGAATCCAGTTTGGGCAGCATCACCTCAATCTGTGGAATCATCTGTGCAGCGCGTCCCATCAGTCCACTGGCAGTACCGCCTTCAATGGTGTCGCCCTTGGCCATCAGGTCAATGGGATTAGGTCCAAACTTCAGTTCCAGCTTAACGTTGCCCAGCAGGTCGCTCGAAATCTCGGCACGTGTGCCTTTGGGCAGAGAGAGCTGGTTGTCCAGTCCGATGACAGCTACGATATTATCTGGTCGCGAGTAGTCATATTCTATTCGTTGTACCACACCCACACGATAGCCGTTTGCATATACAGGACTCGAAGCTGACAGGCCGCTTACGTCGCTGAAGCGTGCGTAGTAGTTGTCGTCGGTCGAGAAAATGGTCAGTCCTTTCAGAAACTGCATGCCGAAAAACAGAATGATGATGCCGGCAACGGCCACCAAGGCTATTTTCACCTCTTTCGTAAAGTATTTCATATGCTTATCTGTTTTTATATTTCAATCACTATTTTTTCTTCTTAAGTTCTTGGATAGCAGACTGCGTGTCAATACGCTCTCCATTCTTAAAGGCTACGATGAAAGCCTGGGGGAACAGTTTGGCCACTTCTTGTCGCAACTGGCGAATCTCATTGTAGTTGCTTGTTGAGCCAACGGTATATTTCCATGTGTTGCCGTCCTGATAGCAGTCAACATCCTTAAGACCTTTCAGTCGACTGTCGCCAGTCTTGAGTTTTTGCGTGAGAGCCATGAACTGCACCTTGAACACGGGGCCTTGCTGTTGAGGCTGCTGTGCAGGAACCTGTTTTTGTTGAGTCTGTGGAACCGACTTGTTTTCCGTGGGCTGCACCTGTGGCGTAGGCTCAGTCTTTAGCGTGTCCTGAAGTGGCGCTTCTTGTGTAACTGCCGCGGGCTGTTGTATCACAGGCGTAGCCTTTTCCTCTTTAGCTGGGACGGGTGCCTCTTCTATAGCGGGTGCGGGCTCCGGCTTGATAACGGTAGGCAGGGGTGCCTTCTGTCCTGTCTTGGCAGCCTTATATTCAATGAAGGCCTGATAGATGCCTAGCCCCATAGCCTCCTGGTTGCTGGGGTTGTTCAGGTAGGCCTCCTCCGATGCCGTGGTGATATATCCCAATTCGATGAGACACGCAGGCATTGATGTCTCTCTGAGTACTAGGAAGGCATCCTGCTTCACACCTTTGTTGGGTCGGTTGGCTGTGCGGCACACGTTCTTCTGAATGCCTTTGGCTAATTCCACACTCTGCAGCATGTTCTTGTCATTAATCATCTCGAAGATGATGTAGCTCTCGGGCGAGCGTGGGTCGAATCCCTCATAATGCTGTTGGTAGTCCTTCTCCAGCAGCACCACCTCGTTCTCTCTCATAGCCGCACTCATCTTCTCGTCACTGCGTCGCATACCCATGGTATAGGTCTCCAGTCCACTGATGGGCTTCTTGCTGGCCACCGAGTTGGTGTGTATGCTGATAAACACATCCGCTTTGTTCCTGTTGGCAATGGCAGCACGTTCTTTCAGGGGAATGAAGACATCGGTCTTACGCGTATAGATGACCCTTACATCGGGGCAGTTGCGCTCTACGTATCGTCCGAAAGCCAGTGCCACTTTCAGGTTGATGTTCTTCTCATACGAGTATTTTCCTGGTGCACCAGCATCTTTGCCACCATGTCCGGCGTCAATAACCAACGTGAACTTCTTGGGCGCGGCACCATAGGCCACAATGCTCAAAAGTGCGATTATTAGGAAAGAGACAATCTTTTTTGTCATATATTCTATTACAGTCTGCAAAAATACGATATTTTCTTGAGAAAACCTCTTTTTGTGCAAGAGTTTTATTATTTATTAAAGGTAGCGCTCACCGTGGCTCCTGCGCAGCGAACCCCTAAAGGTGGGTTCACCTTGGTGATGCGAACCTCAACGCGTTCCACTTCGGGGAAGTCTGTGAAGACCCCCTTGCCAATGC
>Ga0310786_10001620_pt1 | contig 36157 bp, 21 predicted proteins | sample AusTroGonzalo_MG_FD_203881 | JGI IMG/M metagenome (GOLD analysis project Ga0310786, IMG submission 203881) | Bovine rumen microbial communities from tropical cattle in Woodstock, Queensland, Australia - Gonzalo_03 (v2) (version 2) | ecosystem: Host-associated > Mammals > Digestive system >... | reverse complement strand
TCCTGGGCCGCTACGGTATAACCGAGTTCCCCGATCAGTTCGCCCTTAACGGTGACGCTCCCCGCTTCCTCATGGGCGGCGGCCGTTGGAGAGGCAACCTGCGCCACTCAATAGGTTTCGTAGGAACTATGGCCACCACAGCCCTCATGTGCAGCAGTGATTACAATGAGGAGTTGATACGCCACATGTTCTCACTCAAGCATGAGCCATATGAGGACGGTTACTATGACATCTATTATGACGGACTTATCTACCTCTTCTCACTGCTCCACCTGAGCGGCAACTATCGCATGAACTGGTAAGACCTCTGAATATACCGACCTTATGCGTCCGGACCGTTACAAACATGGCCCGGACGCATTTTTTAATAAAAAAAGGTATAAAATAACCTTCATATCTGAAATTCTTATTATCTTTACGCGCTATAACTGCGCAATCCGTGCGGACTGTCCTTTGTCCAAACAGATGATAGTTATACTTAATAACCTGATAACTAAATAATTAATTAACCAAACAATATGAAAATCAACAAAAGATCAATCAGAAAGTCAGCGATTGCCGCAGTCGCAACAGTTCTGTTAGGTATTGCATCTTCATGTACAGACCTTTGGAGTGAGCAGCATCCCGGCACATACTACATCAGTGACGGTAAAACCATCGCCACATTCCTTGAGGATTATCGTGATCCGGAAACTGGAGAACAAATCTTCTCAGATTTCATCTGGATTCTCAAGTATGTCAACAAAAAAGGGGACAGCTATTGGGGAGAACTTAAGACATATGGTGACCGAACCCTCTTTGCTCCTACAAATAAAGCTTTAAAAAACTATTTGGAGGAGAGAAAAAATCAGGAACCTGACCCTGTAAAAAAAGAGCTTTACTTTAGCAGTGTCCAGAGCCTTCCTGATTCAATCATTGACTCTATAAGGAGAACTCACCTTTGTAAAGAGACCATGTTCCTTGATGATTTGAGAGATGCCAAGAATCGTACTCTTCCTTTCTCAAACATGTTGAACCGTTATCTTAGATTTGAAGTTTTTGACAAATATCCAGATCCCAACGATTCATCTAATGTAAAAGTTGCATACAAAATTTTACCGACATCAACTATCATAGAACCTGATGATTCAACCGTTAATGGTGTAATTCATATTATCGATGAAGTTATCAGACAAAGCACTGAGACACTTCCCGGTTATCTAAGGCTCAATAACATTAAAGCCAAAGACGCATTTAAGGCTACAATCTTCCTCAAGGCATTGGAGGAAACCAGACTTTCTGTTCAACTTGAAAAAACCAAGGATCCAGATTATCCTGCACCTGCATATGATTCTACTTTAGCTTACATTGAGATGACTGGAGAATCAAAGTATTATTATGAAACCGGTAATGAAAATGTCGGCAATGGACAACAGCAGAGACAGATTTGGCCCGATGAGCGTCTGTTCAAATTTACATTGTTCGCTGTTACTGACTCTGTCCTTAAGAAAGTTTATAACATAACAGATGCATTAGAAGATGGTATTGATGGAGGTATCAGTCTTAAAACCTACGCCAAGAGTGTTTACACAGATCATACTGATGACAATGATACTCTGAGCACCAGCCCGCTGTACAGACTTATGGCCTACCATATCCTCCCGTGCTGGCTGGAACGTCATTTATTAAACTTTACAGATCCCAACATTATTGAAAACTACAAGAAAGCTTGCCCGGATTCAATAGACATGGAGGATTTCTATGAGACAATGCAACGTTCAATTATACGTGTAAGCACACCATATGATAAAGGTTCAGGCTATGACGGAAAATATGTCTTCATCAACCGCAAGGGAACTGAATCAGCAGGCTTGGAAGTACCAGGTATCAGAATTTGGAATAGTGATGAACTTCCGGACGGATTTGATACAGAAGGTGCTTTGAACGGTGGTTACTATTTCATAGACCGCCTGCTGTTATTTGATGAGAACACCAAACAAGCACTTAATACAAGAATAAGAATCTCTGGTAACACACTTTCTCCGGATTTCATCAACAGTGGAGCCCGTGGCCGAATGAGACAGACACTTGGGGATAAGCCTACCACATTCACTGTATATAACTACAAAGATGGTTATTGCACAAATGTAAGAGCTACTGAACAGACTACCTATGTTGTCAGGTATCAGGATAAGAACTGGGATATCATGAATAATGATGAGATGAATATTAAAGGTAATTTTGATATTGTATTCCGTCTGCCCCCCGTTCCGCGTTCAGACACTTATGAGATAAGATTATTCATTAATTGCCAAAGTACTACTAATAAGAGTCTTAGAAACACTAGAGGTATTGTACACTTCTTAACCTATGCAGCAGAACCAGGACTCGATATGAATTCATGGATGTCATGGGGTTGGGAACCTTGCGGAATTCCGGTTGACATGACCATGTCACCTACTATGGATCCTGAAATTGGTAGTGTTATGGATAAGAATGCAAAGGGAAGCACTCCTGAAGAAAAGGAGTTGTTTATTCAGGCAAATGATAAGGCAATGCATAACCGTGGTTTTATGAAGGCGCCTGCAGGATATAGTGTAGGAAGTGATGGCCGTCTGCGTCACCATGATATTTGTTTCCGTAAGATTGTAACTACTATGCCTATGGATCCAGACAAGGATTATTACCTCCGTATGCGTCAGATTAAGGAAGATGGTGGTATTGCACCTATGAACATCGTGGAGATTGTTCCTAAGTCAATATATGCAGGTGGTGTTCCTGAGGACAGATATTAATAATTTCAGTGATAATAAAAGAGGATGGCAGATTTGTCATCCTCTTTTATTTTATATATAAAGTTGTATATAAAAAAGCGTGCCTGAATATAAGGCACGCTTTCATAAATCAGTACATTAGAAACTTATCTGGATCTGTTTGTATTATTAAAACCAGGACCAAACTGAGGAGTGAACTGAGGGCCGTTATTCTGCTGCTGACCTCTCTGTGGAATACCCATCTGAGGTACTTGAGGAACAAATCCCCGACCAAACCCAGGGCCAAATTGCCCACCTGACTGAGGACCGAACTGCTGCCTGCGCTGCTGCCATAAGCTGTCACGTTCACGGAAACGGCGGCGTGTCTCCTCCATACGGCGTATCATTGCCGTATCAGGCTCTCCCCAGTTACGCCAGTAGTTCTCCCACCACTGTTGCTGCTGTTCATCAGCCTGCTGCATTTCACGCTGACGGAAACGCTGGAAATCATACATGTGGGGCTGCATCATGAACTGCGGGTTCATCTGGTTCCACTGCCCCATCATCTGGAACTGACGTTCTGATGTCTGACGGGTCTGCTCTGAACGCTGCCCCCAAACCTTCTGACCAAGTTCCCATTGGGCCACACCTACCTTCTGACGGGTGGAGTCAGGCAGAGCCTTGTCAAGTTTCTGCATATAGCCGGAATTTATCTCCTGCCAACGCTTCATGTATTCACGTGACTCAGGTTGTAGTTCACGGTTCAACTTGGCAAGCTGCTCATTATACTCAATGTAAATCTTGGCAAACTTCTCGTACTCCTTCTTGGTGAGATTGGCATTCTCCTTGATAAAACGCAGGGAAGCATTGATCATCTGCTCATCCCTCTCCTGCGCCATCATGGAAGGTGAGGAAAGGAACAAGCCGGCAAGAATCAACAATGCTATCCAGCGTTTCTTCATAAATCAGTTGCCGTAGTAATTACTCATCATTGAATACAAGCTCAGCTCTTCTGCACTCATATCCTGTAACACCTCATCCACACTTGCGCACTGTGAGATGTTATCATAATCAGGAATATTCAGACTGCTTCCAAACGGATGCAGGAACAGCAGAGCAACTGCTGCAGCACTGGCTACGCTTGCAAACAGAGCCACAATCTTACGGTCTCTGTTCTGCTTGCGCTGCTTGCCAATCTGGGACACAACACGCTCTGTCATGTCATCAAGGAAATGCTCAGGCATCTTAAAAGGCATCTCCCTACTCAAACTTTCCAGATCAAACTCTTTCATAACTGATGTTCTAATATATAATCCTTTATCTTTTGTACTGCGTAGTGATAGTTGGTTTTAAGCGTATTGACGCTATCTCCTACTATCTGGTGTATCTCCTCGTAACTCTTGTCATCATAGTAACGCAGGTTAAACACCATTTTCTGCTTGGCAGGCAACAATGCTATGGCCTCCTGTAACAGAATCAGAGTCTCATCAGCGTTTGGGCTGGCCTCCTCACGAACGCTGTCCTTAAGTGAATCACCTAAGTCATCGACCGACATCGTGAAACCGGCCCTGTTCTTCAATAATTTAAGACTCTCATTTGTAGCTATCTTGTAGAGCCATGATGAAAGCGGGTACTCGTTAGAGTATGTGCTACGGTACTTGTACACGTTTATCATCGTCTCTTGCAAGCAGTCCTCAGCATCGTCATGTGCCACCACCATTCTGCGTATGTGCCAGTATAACTGTTCACCATACTTCTTCATAATGAGGCGCACCGCTTGTTCTACATGATTATCATCACACAGCATACGGGCAATGGATTCATCGCTCACTGAAAGGGATCCTTGACTCTGCATACTGTCACTCAAATCACGCTTCATCTCTAATATATCACTACCTGGCAAAAGTTAAGTTATTATATTTTTTTAACTTTTTCAGTAAACCTCCTGATGGAAGTAATCAAAATCTGCATAACCGCCGGCACTCTCAGTAGCATAGCTGTAGAGTCCGGTACGGTAACCGGTAAAGTAATCCAGACTGAAACTCATCTGGAGCATAGCGTCCACATCAGTCCAGTTCTTACCGTCAAGAGAGTAACTCATGAATGCCTGGTCAGCACGCTCACCATCTTCTTGTGGAGTGAACACGTAACGTATCTTTAACCAAACCTTATCCTGGGCAAGCGGAATGCGCAGAGCCTCAGTATCGGGGCTGGGCTGCTGACCACCCTGCTGGCCCCAACGGCGTCCCTGAGCACGATGTGTCATGGCTACAAGACTCTTGGATCCATCCTGAGCCACCTCAACACCTATGGTGCAGTAATTGCTCTGGAAAGCCACGATTCCTGCCCTGTCGCCGGGTTTCATGCCGCTGGCATCCATACATACCTCACTATAGCAACGAGGGCCTACAGTGCGCTGTGTAAGCGTATTGCGGGCATTTGTAACATTAGTTGCTATCTGTCCAGTCTTGAGGCGGAGCCAGCCCTTACGCTCGGTTACACTCCAGGCGCTGTTATCAGGCTTATGATTCCACTGCCATACAAGGTCCAGCTCATTCTTCTTATAGCTGAACTCGTCGCTGGCCCAAGTGCGGTTCTTGCCGCTCTCCGGAAGGTTTACGGTAAACTGCTTGACAGGTTTGGTTTCATCGCCCAGAATAGGCCATCCGTCAACCCACTTCATAGGCTGCAGGGTAGGAATGCGCCCCACTGCGCCATGGTCCTGGAACATGATTGAATACCAGTCACCGTTCTGGGTCTCGATGATAGCACCCTGGGCTACACCGTCACCACGACCGTCAAACGGTCCGCTCAGTATAGTCTTACTCTCATAGGGGCCAAATAGGTTCCTGGAGCGCCAGCAGGTCTCGGTACGTACACCGCCGCTTGGCCAGTCTATAACCAATATATAATAGTAATCACCTATGTGATATATATGGGCACCCTCTGCACGCAGGTTATAGCCCTGTCGCGGAGAATCAATTATTATCTGCTCCTCAGAGCCGGCCTTGATGGCAGAACCATCCGGCTCAAGTTCAATGATACGGATCTCACCGTTACCCCAAACCACATAAAGATGGCCATCCTCAAAGAGCATGCTGGCGTCATGGAACGGGCGGTTTATGACTGAACGCTCCCAATTGCTCTTAGTAATATCCTTGGTATGGTAAATGTAGGTCTTGTTCTGGTCATTGGCTATGAACAGAGCATAGTATGTACCGTTTACATAACGGAGTGATGTAGCCCACTGGCCCTTGCCGTAAGCGTTGCGGCCGTTACGCAGGTTATATACATCATCATCCTCAAGACAGTCATACACATAGCTTACAAGCTCCCAGTGCACCAGATCCTTGGAGTGCATGATAGGAGCACCCGGGCAGAAATACATGGTGGTACTTACCATATAGTAGTCATCACCCACACGAATCCAGTCATTATCCGGAATATCAGTATAGGTAAGCGGGTTGACGCACTCAGTGGTCTTGTCCTTAGCAGAACAACCTGACCATGCCAGAAGCATGGTCAGTGTTATAGATAAAATAGTTCTTGTTTTCATCACATACGGTCAGTTACAGTATCAATTGAATGTAAGCCAGTCAACCTGGATCTTACCATCAGTAATCATGCGGACCTTAAGGTTATGCACGCCCTTGGCTGCACCCTTGACCGGAGCATCTACAGTAACGAGCTGGCGGTCGGCAGGAATCTCAACGGTTGAGATAACCTTGTCACCCTGCAGAATCTCAAGTTTACCGGCCGAAGGAGCTACAACCTTAACGGTAACCTTCTTGGGAGCCTTCTTGAACTCAACGGTATTATACTTGGCCCAAGCACCCTTCTCATAGAATACGGTCTTCCAACCGGCAAAATAGTTACTGGGCTCTAAGTAAGCGATAGAGTCACCGCTTGCACTAAGTGCGGTGTAACGGTCCAGCTGAATCTGAGTATTTGACTGAGTTACGCCGATACCGCGCAGAGTAGGCTTAACCATCTTGATCTCACCCTTCTCGTCATCAAAGAAGATACTGTCGGCACAAACTGAACGGTTCTTGTCAAACTCAGGTGAGAACTCATTGTGATGATAGAACAGATAGGTCTGACCCTTGAACTCGATGATAGAGTGGTGGTTGGTCCAGCACTTGTTGGCATGCTCCTCAAAGAATACGCCCTTGAACTCATACGGGCCAAAGATATTGTCTGCTACACAGTAAGCCAGCACCTCCTCTACATCACGTGCCCATGGGAATGTCATATAGTACTTGCCGCCGTGCTTGTAAAGATACGGGCCCTCTACAAGACCCTTGGTGGGAATACCCTCTACACGATGACGGTCAGCGGGATCAGTGGAGATGGACTTCCAGTCAGGATTAAGCTTGTAAATGGTAATGGTAGGCATAACAAGATAAGCCTGACCGTCATCATCTACAAAGATACACGGGTCTATTCCGTTAATACCCTCAATAGGAGTCTCCTCTGGGGTGTAGGGACCTTCCGGGTAATCAGATGTACATATACCTACACGGTTACCACCAAAACCACGACGTCCGTTGGCGCTTGGCATGGGCTTGGAACCGGCAGGGAAGAAGAAATAGTACTTACCGTTATTGGGGTTCTGCTTGCAGTCCGGTGCCCACATTGAGTAACCCTTCTCATTTACCCAGGGAGCGCTCCACTGGTCAACAATCATACCGTGGTCTGTCCAATCGGTAAGATTAGCGGATGAGAATACATGATAATCGGCCATGCAGAACCAGTCCTTACGGGCATATTCTGCCGGGGCCTTGATGTCATGAGACGGGAACACATATACACGATCTCCCACTACAAGAGCTGAGGGATCAGCCGAGAACTGGTCACGGATAATAGGGTTCTGTGCCTGAGCGGCAATGCCGGCCATCATGAGAGCGGCCAGAAGTGTAAATCTTGCTTTCATCTTTATAATGATAATGTTAATAATTAGCACTCTTTCGGTTAGCGGATATAAAGATACCTTGTTTTACTCAAATGACATAATAGACAGGCCTAAAAAGTGATAAAAAGAGAATCGGCGGGAAGCCTTGCGCTCTCCGCCGATTCATTATAAAGGTTTTGTTATCTTAAGATTACTTGAAAATAACCTTTTCAACAACACTACCGTTCTTACGGAAGTAAACCTCATTCTTAACAGGATTCTCTACCTTGATCCAGTTCAGAGTGTAGTACTCATACTCAGCACCCTCAACCTCAGCAGAATCAACAACTGTCATGATGTTGTTGAACTCAGACTTGGCATTCTCAAGAAGTGCAGCATAATCAAAGAGATCATCTTTACCTGTAAATGTAAGTTTGAAGTTGTCAGCCGCTGACCAACCTTGACCTGATGTCAGGATGAAGTCAATGTCAATCTTACCGTCATATACCATGATGTCTTTAACCTCAGAAGAACTGCCCTCATAAAGTATATCAAGGGATGTGGCATTCAGAACAGTTCCTGAACCAGTGTTCTGATTCAAAGTTACGCTCAAGTCATATTTACCCAAAGGCAGATCCTCTACAGTACCCTTGAGCTCAGCCTTACCACCCCAGTCCATAGCAAGTTGTGCATCAAAAAGAGGTACACCAGCACGCAGCTGCTTGTATTTATCATCCTGAGGCTCAAGAGTTACCATCCTGTTACCTTCAGTCTCAGCACGTACTGTCCATCCGGGATAGATGTCAGTGTAATCTTGCTTTTGAATCATAATCCAGATAGGCTCCTTTCCATTGAGGTCACCATTATTCCATGTATGCTGTAAATGCTGCATATTGTAACCTTCAGCAGCCTCTGCAGCTTTGTTGTTGTCAGCCTTAATGTCTGTACGCTCAATTACCTTAGGAGTAGCATACAGATTGAAGTTTCTGATGAATCCGGTGAGGTCAAGATTCTTGGGATCTGCATTATTATTTACGATATTATCATAAATAGCAATCTTGATAGCGCTCTTCATTATCTGAGCAAGTTCTTCATCATCAAAATCAATCTTAGCTATGCGCTCGTTAATATCTTCAGCCGTTTCACCATAATCAGCATTTACACTATTAGCAAGAGCATCAAGAGCCTTGATACGTGCTGAGAGAGCTTCAGCGCCATTAATCTTGATTTCAAGAGCAGACTTAGCTTCGTTCAGTGCATTGGTCTGCTCAGTAACAACTGCATCATCAGAGTTAACTATAGTAGATTCAATGAAGCTCTCAGCAGCAGCAATAGCTTTCTCCAAAGCATCATATTCAGTCACATATTTATCGGCACCTTCAATTTCTAAGAAAGGTTTAGCATTATCAATGGCATCCTGCAGTTTATCAACCAAATCCTTGCGGGTATCAAGGACCTTGATGGCATCTTCCATCACCTTAACCTCAGCTGCATATTCAGAAGGTTTGTTAATCATAGAAGCCTTCTTTGCAGGAATAAACGCCTTAGCGTCATCCTTGACAGTATTAAGAGCATTATAAGCAGCACCCTGATACTTGGTAGCAGAAGCATTTTCAAGCGCTGTCTCAACAGCAACAATAGCATCATTAACCCTTGCTACGTTACCAAATGAGGTTGTAATCCAATAGTTACTTATAACAATACCCTGATAGTTTGAAGATGTTGTTGCAGTCCACTCAAATACATAGTCACCGGCAGCAGGAACAAAGAAATCATAAGAAACGATTTCTACATCCTCTTTCCACTTGGTACTCAGGTTGAATGTACCACCCATGTCAACTTTAGGCTTCCTTCCCTCCTCAAGGACAGTCTTTGAGGCAGCCTCAAGAGTAGCAAAACCATTGGCATCGCCATTTGCAAGAGTACCTTCAGGTTTAGCATAGAAATAAAGAGCCATAGGACGGTCAGTACCTGACTGACCAGCTAACTTGAATGAGATGCTATAGGTACCTGCATTAAGGTTAACGATACTGTAGAGGTGACCTACGTTTTTGTCCTTTCTGTTAGACAGATAGAACACACCGTTATCAGGAATCTGGGTTCCGAGAACTGTAATAGTGTCATCAACAATAGGATAGAAACCGCATTTTGCACCTGTATTCACACCAGTACCCTTGGCAAACGCAAATTGGTCTCCTGCAGTAGGACCTCCAATTTGCAGATAAGCTGAAGTAGGAAGAGGACGGTTAGTGTCATCGTAATTATTGATGTCAGCTCTCCAGTTAGAGAAAGTAACAACACTTGAAGAAGCAGAAGTAGCATCATCTACAAATTCACCGAAGTGATAGTGAAGAGCAACATCTTTACTATAATCTCCTGCAATATCAGGATTAGGCGTCTCCAAATGAGTTATCTTCTCAAATACAAGCTCATAATCACCATCAAGAGGATCAGTTTCTGAAGCAGGACGCTCAATTATAGTCCAACCCTTGTTTTCCTTTTCATCATCATACTTATTTCTGATGGTCCAATATTCTTCATGACCACCTTTACGAAGAATTGCCTTGGTCTTTTTTGACTTAGCATTATATTCAGAACCAGTATCAAATGAAAGATTCTTTGAGAACTTCACTTCTATCGATCTTGTAGCAGGATCAAGACCGAATACGTCATTTTCGCCATACGGTACTTCCTGTAATACAGGAGTCAACTCTGCAAGTGATCTGACAGCCTCTTTGGTAACAGGACTGGTAAGAATTGTAGGATTCTTATAACCTATTTCATTATGGAAATCAAAAACAATCCTCTTTTCTGGGTCAGCAATCCATTCCGGATCACCACCATTCGGGAATCGGCTACCGGTATATTTCAGAGTCAATTCAGCAGAGTCTATAGGATTAGTGAATGATACCAAAACTGAATCATATGAATCAAAGATACGGGGGCTATTGTCTTCCTCCCAAGGTTTTGACCACATATACATGAAACCGTCACCCTGATACTCGGCAGAATTGATAGGAACATTCTCCCAGAAAGGCTCAGATTCAGGATCTTCAGGATCTTTATATAAACCCCATACATCAAAGTATTCACCGGGAAGCTCTACAGAAGCAATCTTATTACGCTCCTTGGCTGCCTCTGCCAGTTTACCCAAATTGGTCTGATAACCAAAGTCCACACGAATCATAGTACCGGAATACTCAACACCTCCAATCGTTGACTTTGTGAGTGAAAGGTTGTCAACATCAAATATTGTGGAGTCTGAACGGAAAGAGAGACGGACAAAATACTTGTTCGGCTGCTGAATGAACTTAAAAGTAGTGGTGGTATCGCTGGTCAGATCAACCTCACCGGTCTCCGGGTTAAATGGAGCTACCCAATTCCAATCATCTGCCCAATAGTAACTGAGAAGATAAGGTGCGGCATTACCAATTGAATCATTGGTATAATATGCCATAAGGGTAATTTTGTTCCACTGACCCTCATTAAGGTTTGTATAGTCGGTCTTGTCATTGAATGTATCATAAGTATTATCGTGTCCGGTGTTGTTTACAAGGAATGACTTCTCTGAATGGAAATGACCACGCATCAGCTCAAGTCCTACTCTGGGCGTAATGCCTTGCTGCAACTTAGCATATCTGGTAGGCTTAACAAAAACCGTTACACGATATGAAGCACTATCCTCAATAGGAAGGTTACGTACAAACAGGTTACGACGATACTCAGGAACATAATGATCTTGAGTAGTAGATTTTTCATCGTGAGAAGGATTATAACCACCGGAACCGCCACCACGACCATTTACACCACGGCTTGTGGCTGAAATATAACGGAAGAATTGAGCTCCGCCCTTTTCACCCCAGTTGGACTCCAGACCATAGTCTTTTCCGCCTATTCCATCACCTTCACGGCTTTCACCATCATGCAGAACAATGGAATAATTATCCCACTGCAGACATGAATCATCATCAAATCCGGCATCAGTTTTCATGACACCATCATACAAATACATAAGGGTATCCCTGACACCGGCTATCTCCCACTGCTTATCACCGCTATAAATATTGGTCCCACCACTTGGATTACCGGTATTCTGTCCGTCATAAGCTCTCTTGTAATAGGTAACCTGCTCGATAGAATCAATAGGTGCACTCTGCCATGTGTAGAATTTACCATAAAAATCTTCATGATTCTTTTTAGGTTGATGGCTAAGTTTAACTGTTTGCCAGTTAATAGAACCCTCAAACCTCTGCTCGAAAATCACTTTTGCATCATCCTTGTAGCGTGTGGGCTCTAGCACCTCTTCTTCTTCTTGCGCAAAAGCAGACACACTGAACAGGAATAAACCTGCAAGTAATAAGTCTCTTTTCTTCATAATAAAAATGTTTAGTGAATAATTAGGTAAAAAACTCTTTTCTCTTTAAAGTTAAACAGTTGAATAATAACTCTCATATAAACTTATCCGCTTTCTCTTTCCTTTCCATCCGTCAGGATAAAAAGGAAAGAGAAAACAGGAACATTTATCATATCATTCTCCAGTCAGAGGCAGGAACCAGTTCTTGCTGTCTTTAAGACGATTGTAAAGTGTCATATCCTTAGCTCCGAACGGATCATCCCTTGTTGCGGTGGAACGTGAGGCCACCCTCTCTGCCAAGAAAGCTTCATCATAGCCTTTTCCTGCTGCACGATGCTGAGCTATTCTCATCAAGTCACCGAAACGGTATCCTTCAAAACAGGTCTCAAGTGCCATCTCATCAATAATCATCTCCTCTACAGCCATGATAGAATCCTCTAAAGAAGCACTGGACTTACCCATATCAGCAAGTTTACGTCCTATAGTATAGAGGGTATCAAAATCAGCATCACCGCATCCTCTGGAATGGATACCCATATTATTACCACTCTTAATGTTGGAGTTGGGACCAGGAACACTTATATTATCTATATTTCTGGTTACACCCGCATAATCATTACCCATGCCGTTAGGAGTCTCAAGATCATAAGAAACAATATTGAAACCGCCGCTACCATCCATACCTGTCATGCGTATCAAAAAGTTATGATCATAGTCATTTGTAGTGTAATCAATACCTATACTCTTTGCTCTCTTTAGCTCCTCATCACATATAGGATAGTCATCTGCTTCATAACCTATGACATGGCTTTCAATGACCGAATAGCAAAGACCTGATTTGAGTATTGAAAAAGCCAATTGAGGGCAACCTACTCTGTTCAAAGCCTCTGCAAGCCTCAAATATACTACATCATTTCTGTACAAACAAATTTTTTCTGGATTAATTTTTATTAACGTTTGTTCAACAGAACTAAGATTTAAAGAACTGTACTCATCCATGATTCTGCTCTTGGTAGTAAGTATTGACTGCAGACGCAGATCACCTTGACGAAGTTCAACATCCTGATCATCCTTATTTGGCATATACATAGGATCAGACACGCCATCTGCAGTAGGAAGTTTACCGTTAATTCTGGCCTGAAGGTCAATATCATGATAACAGTAGTTCTGACGTGTGCTCAAACTGGTTAGAGCATTGGAACGCGTAAGTTGAAACCAATAGTTATTGTCCTCAACGGAATTGAAGATATTTGGCAGGTCACTGACTATACCGTTATACACATCTTTCTCCATAGGAATATAACATATGGCCTTCATGTTCTCACCAAAGTTTGATGTGTAATCACTTTGAGGATCCAAATATAACCACTCTTTACCAAACCATGAGACGCGGGATTTACCAGTGGGAACAAGATTGTCTCTATCTTCTGAGAGATAATCATGATAATACTTGGCAGCCCTGCCATAATCCTCTGACCAAAGAGCCAAATCACCCATAATGAGCCTTACGGGAATGAAGAAATCATGTGATGTATGGGTTGTTGATTTCTCACCGCTACCAGTTGTTCCACTGGTCATTTCTCCGTAATTAGGAGTATCCTCATAAATAAAACGGTCTTCAAAATCATTGAGCAGTTTAGCAGCGATATCCTTTATATTAAGTTTCTGGAGTTTACTTTTATCCGCCTGATTACCACTCAGGATAGGCTCAGTTGTAAAATAGACATCACCATATACCTGGGCCAACTGGAGATAAGTCCATGCCCTGAAACAGAGAACTGCAATATACTCTCTCAAGAACACATTCTTGCGGTTACGGGTATATGCGGTATCAGCATGAGCCAGGAAAAAATTGCAATTGTTGATAACAGCATAATAATCAGTAGGATTATTATAACGGTTTGACTTGCTCAGTTTCTGGAAATCAAAATCATAGAGTTCAGCAAGATCCTTATTGGCATGCTCAGAAGTGGTAACAAGATCACCTCTCACCTCACCAAGTATAACAGAACGGTCTGCAATCTTCTGCATATTCTTGATAATTCCCAAGACTGAATAAACAGTATCCGTGGCCTTATCCAAAGTGTTCTCATAATCATACAGAACTACTTTTGAATCAACTTTAAACATATCCTCACATGAGGAAGCGGTAAGAACGGCAACTGCCATCAAAACCGCTGATATGATATTTTTAACTTTCATTTTTCTAAATCCGTTAGAGATTAATCTTAAGTCCTAATGAAAAGTTTGTAGATTGAGGAAGCAAACCACGATCTACTCCACGCGTCAAAACATTGTTACTTACTGAGAACTCAGGATCTGAACCTAAGTATTTGGTAAGAGTAAACAGGTTGTTTGCAGAACCCCATACTGTGATTCCCTGCAAATAAGTGCTGGTAAAAGGAATTGAATAACTCAGCGTGATGTTCTTGAGACGAAGGTATGAACCATCCTCTATCCAACGGTCTGAGAAACGGTTGTTGCCGTGCGGATCACCGTATGAAGCTCTGGGGATATCTGTTTTCTGTCCCTCTGCTGTCCAGCGGTTAGTCATAGCAACTGTCTGATTCATGAAACGTGATCCACTCTCAAGCAGCATACGTTGATAGTTATATAAGTCACCGCCCACAGAATAGGTGAAAGTAGCACTCAATGAAAGATTCTTAATGCCCACCCGGGTGAAGATACGACCATAGAAATCAGGATTGGGATCACCTATTACAGTCATGTCTTTCTCATTTATAATATTACCGGAATCGCCATCCAAATTGACGAACTTTACATCACCTGCTACAAATGGAGTATTCAGACCTGTATCTGAAACCATGTGAAGTCCTGAGTTCTTGGCGTCAGCATCAGTGGAGAACACTCCATCTGTCTTATAGCCATAAAATACTCCCACAGGATTGCCGACTTCTGTCCTGATAGTGGCACCGCAATATGAAAACTCAAGGGCATCACCAGGTAACTTGGTAACCTCATTCTTATAGAGACCTATGCTTGCTCCGGCTTCCCACTTTACAAGCTGACTATTCAACAACTTGACATTAAATGAAGCATCAAATCCCTTATTGGACAGAGATCCACCGTTGCTCCATGTGTTTGGAAGACCGGTGAGATATGAAAGGGAACTTATAGAAAGCAGATTGTCAGTAGTGCTGCTGAATACATTGGCAGCTACATTCAAACGGTTGTCAAACAAATTCATCTCTAACCCGGCCGTAAACTTACGGGTGGTCTCCCACTCAAGGGTATTGTTACCGATATTGGCAAGAGACATACCGTTCACACCGAGAATCTTGACGGGTGAGAAATAACTCTTGGATGCAGAATCATCAAAACCGTCATTACCGGTCATATCAAAACCTGCATTTAACTTGAGATAATTGATAAAACCAACATTAAACCAAGGTTCAGAAGAGATCACCCATGCTCCTGACAACGATGGGAAGAATCCCCATGGCACACCAAACATTTTAGCACCATTTGAAACACTGCCCCCGAAACGGGATGAAGCAGCGATACCCAAACTTGCAGAAACATAATATTTCTCCATATAGTTATAATCGCCTTGTGCCCACCATGTCAAGGAAATATCCTTGGTATCAACACCATCAGTACTCTTATACTGGAGTGAATTGGTCATATTAGGAGTCTTGTCATTACCGGAGTTATAACCGTTCATGGATGTCTGGTAGAGTGAGTTGTTCACATAACGAACACCTCCACGTGCATCAACGACATGGGCGCCAAAACGTTTGTTATAGGTAACGTAAGTGTTACTGCTGAATCCGTCCTGCTTGGCATTCATAGCAGACACCCTGTTATCTATGTCGGTACCAACACCATCAATATTGAATTTAGGCGTACCATACAGAGGGATATAGTAGTTTTCATCTGCGTTAGCCAGTACGTATGAGAAGTGCTCATAGAGAGTAAATCTGCGACGCTTGCCAAACTGCCATTTTGGTGTAACGGAGAGTGTTATAAGACGGCTACCGAAATAGTTCTTGTTAATTCCTTCACCGTTTTCCAAAATGGAGAGAGGATTGGCAAGTGACGACTGTGAACCAAGAACCTCCTTAAGGTAGTCATCCTCCATGGACAAATAGTTTGTAAGCTCTCCATCATCGTTGTATGCGTACGGTGAAAGGAAAGGAGACTTAACCAATGCAAGAAAACCGGGAGAATTAATCATGCTATTGTCAACATTGACAGGAGCACCGTCATCACGCATATCACGGGTTATGTCACTGTAATTGGCATCAAAACGGAGTGAGAGATGATCACCCAGTATGATGTCTGAGTTAAGACGCAGACTGAAACGTGAGAAATCATTGTCAACAAGGGTGGCGTCACCCATGGCATAACCCACTGAAAGGTTATAATTGGCAATCTCATCACCACCCTGAACACCTACATTGTAGTTCTGGATGAAAGCATTCCTGTAAACATCTTTACCCCAATCAGTGTCATTGTGATACATGTTGTAATAGTAGTAGCCGGGGTCATTCTGCAAGAACTTGAATACATTCATGTTTGTACCTGTAGAACCCAACAGTTCAGATGTATATGATCTGTACTGGCTGGCATCCATCATCTTAGGTAAACGCGGAAGAGTCTGAAAACTGCCTGTAAGATTAACGTCAATCTTGGTAGCCATGCTCTTGTTTCGCTTTGTGTTGATAAGAATGACGCCGTTGGAACCCTTGGCTCCGTAAATGCCATAACCGTTCTTAAGTATCTGCACAGACTCAATATCCTCAACCTGAATATTGGCAAGAAGATTGTTATAGAAACCGTCATGCATGGTGGTGCGATCATAACCCATATCCATAATAACACCATCCAGAACAATAAGAGGCTGGGTGTTGATATTAAGAGAATTGATACCGTCTATCTGTAAGGATGCACCTATTCCAATCTGACCTGAACGGATAACTGACAGCACACTGCCCTGGAGTGACTGCTGTATCTGATTGTCCACCTCAATGTCAGCGCCAAGATTGGCAACTTTGGCACTCTCAGAACTGGTGGCTACAGTATGTGTAGAATAAAACTCAGAAAATGCATCTGAATACATCTTTACATTGACGCCATCAGTCCTGCCGTTAAGGGCACAGACAACAGTATTGCAACCGTCAACAGAAAATGTCAAGGATGAAGCATACTCAGGTAACTTAATTGAATAAGAGCCATCACCCTTAGTCATAGTAGAATCGAGGGCATTGTTATAAGCCTGGACCTTGACACCCGCCATAGGGGTACCCAAAGCAGCATCCGTCACAATACCTGTTACTACAAAACTACTTTCAGCATCTGATGCCTGTGAATAAGCCGGGGCTGACATAATCAGAAGTAAGCCGGCCTGACACAAATGCAATAATTTCTTTTCAAATATATTCATATTCCTTAGCTTTTTTATCAATCAAAAACCGGTTCAAGCAAAATGCAGTCCAAACAAGCATGTAATTCATTGGCTTTAGTCGGACAAATCAAATTTATTCTGACCTTGCTGCTTCCACTTTCATAATTACCGCAACCGAAATCATAAACCTTATCATTGGTTTGACCTATAATAACAGTATCAGCGTCTTTCAGGCCTACACTGTAACTTCTCTTTTTGGACGAACCTTTCTGATTTCCATTCCAAAGTTGCTTAGAGCCGGACCCCCATAGAAAATCCACAGAAAAATTAACATTCTGTGCAGTAGCCTGCTTATCAACCTTAAAGAAAACAGCCTTAATTCTGTACTTGCCACGCAGAGTATTCTTAACTGAGAAATTAAGCTCTAATTTAGTCTCTGTAGAGAAAAATTCAATTGCACGTGTTGTCCTTATGACACTGTCTTTATCATAATATCTTAAATTCTTTCTCTTTGTCTTAATTTTTTCTGTTGCAAATATTTCATCTTCAGCCTCAACCTTGATTGTGCGACGGAAAACAGAATCAGAATATGGCCATGAATCCTTTATGTAAATTACGCCATTACTGCATTTTATGGAGTCAACGCAATCAAACAGGCCACCTTCAGCATACGGTTTCTGGAAAACATGATAAGGATATTTTTCTCTAAAACGTTCACTCTTAGAGAATTGAGTGGAAGTTACAGAATCCAGAATATGCTTCTGTGAGTTCTTGTTAAAGAAGATATCAGTAAGCATTGCATCATTTGTCCAGTATTTCTGTAAAGAATCTGCAACAGGCACTAACTTGATATCAGTAGCATCATAATCAAAATAATACTTCACAGCGTTATAGACAGAATCCCAAATCCTTTCTTCCGGGAGTACCACAATATAGCTACTGTCTTCAACATCAATGTAGCCAAACTTTTTCAAAACAGCGTTTGACCTGGTCATTACACTGTCTATATACTCAACTTCACCTGTCTCCTCATTAATATCACCCTTAATACTTCTCTCCTCATCAATCTCCTTCTTGGTAAATTGGGCAAGCCATTTTCCAATCTCACCGTTACGTGACCTATAATTATAAACCTTTCCTTTAGCGCTCTTGATAGTTGAAGCGCCCGTAATATAGTCATAAAGATTAGGTCTATAGACAATACGTCCGGTAAGTGAGTGCAGAATACCATTGGTACAACGGATATTTTTATCCTTATAATTTATACCGTCAATAGTCTTATTGTCACCACGTGATTCATAAGTCTTATTGCTCATCATCTTGATACGTTTCTTGGTATCTCCCACAGGATGGCTGAAACGGGCTATATGGTTAAGAATAAATTCCGTTCCTACTTTTTTATGATCCTTATCCTCATCTGTTGATGTGTATTCATCCCATTCTTCATCTGTAATGGAAGCGGGATCCGGCAACCATACGGTAAGGAACTGGTTGTCATTCAATAAATCCCAGTATGTAAGTGACAACTGTTTGGTACCGTTAAACATATATGTACTCTTAAGGGCATCAACAAATTTTCCGGCCTCCGGAATACTTGCCAATGTCTGACCAAGTGAGGCTACAGCCTCATCCCCATCTGAATTGACGCTGTAATGGTCATTCCATGCGTCATTACATGACACCACTGAAATGAGTGAAACAAATGCCAGAACAGACTTGGTTATCAGTTTGAAATATTTATTCATAACACTATTTTTTTTAGTTGGCTTTCTTTATAGCTTCATCACTTAGCTGGTAAGCCGAATTCTGAATAAGCTTGTCATTAATCTTTATCTCATCCTTGTTTATGGGGAGGAAAAGACCGTAAGGGTTAGAAAACTTAATTTCAACAGATTTAGTATTACCTGTATATTTACCCTTAACAGCAGTATAAACATCCTTGGGGCTGTTGTTACGCAAAGCCTGTCTTACCAAATCAAACCAGCGTTTACCCTCAAACAGAAGTTCACGTTGACGTTCTTCAAATAAAAGTTTCTCAAGAACATCATCAGTACTGTAACTGTCAAAAGACAAAGCTTCCTGGGTAACATTATTTACACTTTTACAGATAGCCCTGTCATTAACAGCACAAATAAGATCAAAGGCCTCCTTAAGCAGGGTGTTCTTAACAGTATTAAGTGAATCTGATAGGCCCGTGCTTCCATATGATTTTGCTTTCATAATCTTAGCTTCTGCCTGCATAAGAAGCACTTCAGAGTAGCGATATACAATCCAGTTGGGAGATGCGCCATTCTGGCCACGCACAGCACCGGGACGACCTTCATTCTGGGTACTTGTAACTTGAATATTACCAGTTTGTATTTTATATGACATTGTCTGATAAACATATTTCATTATGCCATAACCAGAACCGGAAGAGGACGATAACATATCCTCATAAAAACGGGTATCATATCCAGACTTGAATAAATTGTTAGAACCTATTTTTGCAATAGAGCTATATGCCTTGACTCTACCTACAGTAGGATTAGACCCATTATAATAGGTAGAAACAAAACTGCTGGATTTGTCTGTACCAAAAGGAAGCTCAAACAAAGACTCGAAAGAGTTTCCTTTTCCGAATATCTCATTATAAGCACGACCACACTGTCCATCATTATCCGCACCGTTTATAAGCGGATACTTATCAGCCATAAGTGTTATATTACAACTGATTCCTTTCTCAGCATACAGAGTTTCATACTCCATTCTCTTGATACTGTCAACATATTCACAGCAATCAATACAATTGTCCCAGTCCCCTTTCCACAGATATAGGTCTGCAAGCATTGCATACAGAGCCTGACGTGTAAAACGTGACGAGTTTGACTGATTGTCCAGTTTAGGAGAATAATGAATAGGCGCATAATCCTTGATGCGGTCCAGATCATAAATAAGAGAATCCAAAACCTGATTAAAAGGAGTCTGTCCTATAAAGAAATCATGTGTATCATCAATAGAGGGGATAGTGGTATAAGGTATATCCCTGAATGCACGCAAAAGATACCAATAAGCCAAGGTGCGAATGCCTATGGCTTCTGCCTCATGCGCCTTCTCCTGCGAACCACGATAATTAGGGTCTTTTCTGTGAACCTCAGGTGCAAAATGCAGAACAGTATTGGCGTAGTTGATAGCTTTATAGAAACAGAGGTATGTGGTAAGCTCATTGTTGTCCTTTATGTTTTCATTAATGAACTTAGCAAGATCATCACTACTATCTGTATTATCGGAGCCTATCATAATATTATCTGAACGGAACTCACCCCATGCAGCCATCCTCAGTATGCAATCAGATGTCTCAAGAGCAGCGTATGCTCCACGGAGCACACTCTCTACATCCTTGGAATCAGTCCAGAAGTTTTCCAGGACAACCTCATTAAGAGGCATAAGGGTAAGGAAATCCTCGCAAGATGTGACAGACAGCCCCATCATTGCTACAAGTATATATGATTTAATCTTTTTCATATTATCCTTTCTTTTAGATTAGAACTGTACAGAAACACCTAATGAGAACGATTTGGAACGCGGAGTCTGTGAGTTATCCTTAGCTACGCTGCCACGGCCGCCGCTACCTGCACTCTCAGGATCCAGACCGGAATACTTGGTGAATGTCAACACATTGTTGAGGTTCATGTTAAAGCTTATACTGCTTACGTGAAGCTTCTTAGTAATCTTGGGATCCAATGAATAGTTCAATACGGTGTTGTTCCAACGCAGGAATGATCCGTCCTCAACATAACGGTCAGAACCAAGAGAGTTATAACCATACTGGTGGAGAGCACGTGGCATGATGGTATCATCACCTTCCACACGCCAGCGCCAGTTGATGGCTGCTGATGTATTATCTGTATTGTACATCATCTCAGCATTCTGACGTGAACCGTTCACGATTCTGTTACCATAACGGAAGTTGAACTGGTTACTCCATCTCAGGCGTCCCCATGAAATGTTGAAACCGAATCCACCATTAAGTTTAGGAAGTGAACTACCCAGATAGACAATATCAAGTTCATTGATATTACCATCATAATTTATATCCTCATATATGGCATCACCTCCAACAAATTCATAATTTGTTCGTCCAACGCCATAGTCATACATCATGGGACGGGTATATTTGATACCATTCTTCTCAATTGCAATTACATTACCGTCAGCATCTCTTGCTACAGGGGCATTGAGACCGCCTGTCGAATTATAACCTTTATCACCGGGTTCGAGATATGTACTCCATTGATAAACGCCCAAACTCTTGAAACCATAAATTGAACCGAATGCATTCTTAAGCGCTACATATGAAAGGTATGAACCATTTCTGTAGTCAAAATCATTTGACATCTTTTCAAGCATGGTAGGATTCATCTCAAGAAGCTGGTTAGTATTATCTGCAAAGTTGATATTTGCTCCTACATTGAAATCCTTGCCCCAAAGTCTGGTTGAGAAGATGCGGTTGGCATTGAGGCTCAACTCCCAACCCTGGTTACGCATCTCACCACCATTAACAACTGACAGTGAAGAGAAACCTGAAGATGAAGGAATAGAGTAACCGGAGTTAAGCATATTGGTTGTATGACGATCATAAACCTCAACACTGACATTGAGTTTATCACGGAAGAGACTTAAATCAAATCCCAAATTCCATGAGGTGGTCTCCTCCCACTGCATTGTACTAAGACGAATGTTGCCAGGTACCATTGAAGAGCCATTCATATAAGAATCTCCAGGCTCGTACTTACTGTAGAACATGCCGTCACCACCGGGAGCATTACCCTGAAGACCCCAACTGAAACGTGCAGCCAACATGGTTAGAATACCTGACTGACGGATACGTTCCATGAACTTCTCATCAATTATGTTCCAACGGCCTGATGCAGCAGGGAATGTACCCCAGCGAGCGGCATCACCGAAACGGGTATTACCATCGGAACGCAACGTAAAGTCAAGAGAATACTTACTCTTGTAAGAGTAGTGAGCAGTACTGGAGATATTAATGCTTCGGCTACGGTTTGCACCGGTTGACATGCTGTTGATCTTGCCGGGCAAACCTGTTGAGTTGAACTTGGAAGGAAGTCCGGAAAGACCACTACTCTGATTCTTACTGTTGCTGGTATTCAACTGATATCTTACCATCATCATAAATGAATGGTTGGGATTATTCAGATGAGGAATAAAGGTCAGAGAATGAGTTGTTCCGATTGAAGAACTCTTGCTCGAATTAGCAGAAACAGAGTTTGCATTGCTGTCAGCCCAACCGTTACGTGACAAACTTGACGGAGTGTAGTTATCACCGTCACTGTTAGTTACACCGAATGTAACACGGGCATCATACGTGAGTTTGGTCTGATCGTTCTCAAGACCAAGCAGGTTATATACCAATGAGAACTCAGGGTTGACATTGAGTGAAGTGCTGTACTGCTCCTTCTCTGCTGCCTCAGCAATAGGGTTGGTATTGGTAGGCAGATTCTCATTAGCTGTTGGCAGCATGTGATAGAACTCATCTGTTACGATATCATCACCATTTGGATCAGGATTCTTATTCTCATAATAGATGGCCAGGTTAGGCATCATCTTCATGGCCGTTCCGATAGCAGCTGAATTCTGCTTGTTCTTGGAGTAGGTCATCGAGAAATTTGTGACAATCTTGATGCGCTCAGAGATGAAATAGTCAAATGCCACACGTGTGGTGAAACGGTTCATCTTCTGACCTATCACAGAACCTTGCTGAGTATCAAAACCGGCAGATATACGGAAATTGGCCTTATCACCACCGCCGGAAACATTGACATTATGTGAATGCTGCAAACCAACCTGCTTTACGGCAGCGACCCAATCGGTATTATTATTATACATGCGAAATTCCGAGAAATCTTCCACATAGTTGATTTCATCGATAGCATTTACAAGAGAAGCATCCATATTGGGATTGAAGAAGGATTCCTTGAGGAACATAGTGTATTGGTCACCATCAAGGAGTGTATAACCTATAGGCTGCCAAGTGGCATTCAAACGGTAAGAGTAACCCACACGGGTCTTACCACGTGAACCACGTTTGGTCTTTATCTCCATAACACCGTTAGCACCGCGGGAACCCCAAAGAGCAGTAGCTGCAGCATCTCTAAGAATGTTGATAGAAGCAATATCCTCAGGATTGATGTTAAGAAGCTCTGAAACCTTTTCTGTATTCTGTGACTCATTGGTGTAGTCAAAGTTGTTTCTGAGGTTACTCTCAATCTCCCAGATGTTACCGTCCACAACAATCAGCGGGTTGGCATCACCCGTCATAGTGGTCACACCACGAAGGTGCATGGTGGAACGTGCACCAAGGTCACCTGAGTTGAACACGATATCAAGTCCAGGCACACGACCCTGAAGAGCCTCATCAACTGTAGTCATACCCAAACCTTCAAACTCTTCCATGTTGATGGTGGTAATGGCCGATGCAACCTCACGCAGAGGAATGGGCAGTCCGTTACCCTCAAGTACACGGTCAGCAACAATATCTACAGGAGGAAGATCAGACTGATCTTTCATCTTGATCTCAAAGTAAAGCTTATCGATAGGAATATCAACAGTTTCATAACCTACGTATGAAATCTGGAGTCTGTCCTTAGGATTTTTAAGCTGGAAAGAGAAGTTACCTTCAATATCTGTAATGGCATGAGCCACAATACGGTCAGCTGCATCTCTTTCAGTAACGTTAACCATCATCATAGGACCGTCATTGTCCTCAATGACACCGCTGATGATATCACCGGCTTTCTGGGCTAAAAGCAAACTTGGCAGTGCAGCCATAGCCAGTACCAGAGTCCCTCTAAATAATCTGCTATTATATTTCATCTTCATTTTATTTACAGATTAAAAAATAACTTCGCCGTTACACAATGCTCCATCAATAAGATGAATTACAGCATATGATGTTGTCTCAAGTTTAGTTGTCTGAACATCATTTACATCATCGGCAGTAGCCTCAGAATAACTTGAGTTATATCTCTTGAACACATATTCACGACACATTATGTTCCAATATGCCACACCGTTTTTGTATTTCTTCTCAACATTACGCGTATGACCGACTTCATCTACTATAGAAATATTTTCATCTACAGTTACATAAAGCTTGGCATATTGTTTTTTCTCGTTCAGATAAGCTGTTGCATATTGTGCATTGCCTCTGTTGAACTCAGCATTAGTATAGACTGAATTGTCCTGAATATGATACTTAAGGAAGTTAACAAGCTGATTACGCTTGACATTTATGAATTGTTCCTTGAATGTCTTGTACGGGAGATCATATTCAATATAATCAGAATAATCTGCCTTATTATATACAGTGTACTTTAGAAGGACGCTGTCGGCAGTTGTCATGATATCTTTATGATAATAATCCGTGTAGAACTTCTTAATGCTATCTTTCCACGCAGCATCACAAACATCAGGGCTTTCATAATATTCATCTTGAAGTTTAGTCCAAATATTCATGTATGTGGTATCCCAATCTTCAAGAAGGTTAGGATCATAAATGATATTCTTTTTCAAAAGAGCCTTGATAGAATCATTGGATGGCACATAAATCGTATAGTTATATGTGTTAAATTCTGTAACACACTTTTTGGAACCTATACTCATGTCATCATAAACATCATCAAAGAGTCTCTTGTTATCACTGTCTCTTGCATCATCCATCAACTTGAAGAACTCCTCAAACTCAGGATAGGTTAAGGTGTCAGAGAGGATATCATAAACAGATTTCCTTGAAGTCTGGATAGGTCTGTCAATAACGTAAGCTATACCGTTACCATCAACATCTCTCATATTGAAACGTTTAACCATATTTACAGACTGCCCTTTCTCAATCTGCCATCCACCGGCCACTTTCAACTGGCTGAGATCCGGATTGTCTTCTGCACTGAAAGAACCATAGTTGAAACGGACTACACCGCCACCCTTGGTGCGGAAATATGCATTCCCGTTTACATCTGGAGTAACATGTAGTTTCTTTGGATCACCTCCTTCCATAGCACTATAGTTCTTGTCACTAAGCAGTATGATATGGTAATCCAGGATATCTTTCATACGGTTACGCAGGTAGTCAAGATTTGTAATGGATCCACTAGTATTGATCAAAGCGCCAATCGTATCTGCAGCTGCATCATACTCATAAACGTCGGCTTTGATAGTTTCTGCGTCATCATCATAATAAAATGCCAACGCTACAAGATCATTTTCATTAGTATAATCAGCTGATTCATCTGAATCTTCTTCCGATCCCAGTTTATTGAGAGCGAATGATGCAGGATCTACCCAAACAAGCTTATCAAAAAGTTTTCCATTCGGATTAGCATCTGTTAGATTGACCTCAGGAAGGAAAAGAGCGTAAGCTGTTGCCATTGAGTTAAGGTAATATGAGAATTGCATCGTCTTATCCTCAATAGCCCAGTTCATAACCTTAAGCTTGCTGTTAACAAGTGCGGGATAAGATACAGCTTTGTATGAGGTAGGCACAAATACCTGATTAGAAAAGAATATGGCACCGTTACAACACATAACAACCTTTTCGAATAAATCTACTGCCGTACCCGGATCTGTGAAGAACCTGTCTTGAGCATCATTGAGAACATTACTGAACTTGCTGGGCACCGTGTTGCATAATGAAACGAACATACTGTTGTTCACAAGTTTGACAATCACATTCAGATCAATATTACTCATATCCTTGACAACGGAATCAACAGTCCAGGTTGTTGGATCAGATGTAAGAATACCATACCTGCTTCTCATCTCCTGACCCTGGGCATTGTTGATCCACCAATCCATAATGGCGGCATCTGTAGGAACAAACATTGCTGCCATATCTTCCTGCAGAGCGATGTCGTTACCTGAAGTGGAAGATACAAAATATGAATTCCATCCCGGATCAAACTTAAGGACAGAAGAACTCTCTATTTTTCTACCTTTGGGATTTGTAAGAAGGCTATCCACACCCTGACTATTGTATGCAGACTGGAAACGGCCTGAAAAATACAACTTTGTAAAAACTGAATCCCTACCTGATGCGCCAAGGGCATTTTCTATAGCAATCCCTGCAGAACCATAATAGTCATCATCTACAAGTTGTCTGATTTTCAAAGTATTTGCAGTTCCTGTGTGATCATTATCACAAGCCTGATTGTTCTTAAGATAGAACGGAGCAGAAAAACGCTCTAATATTGAACTATATATTTTGGATTCAGAATTGCCGTTTTCATCAACCTGAGCAAGATACTCAGCCATACTGGGAAGCTCATAAACGACATCCTCCATTACATGAATGAAACCATTAAAGCACTTCTTGTTCTGAATCACTATTTTTACACCGTTCACACTGGCATCATTAGGAGCACGTCCATCTTTATTAACACCACCGCGACTGAATTTGCCAATATTAAACAGGAAATTATAATCATCATCTTCTATTTTTCTGTTCTTCAGGAATTCCGGAGCAAAGAAAATCATAGGCTTCTTGGTACCATCCTCCATGATGATTATACCTTTTCCCTGTCGCTTGGGATTATTCCTTAAATAATTCCAATGTGAGTTTTTAGGCATATCCTCAGGAAGGAGAACACGCACAGAGTCATATTCACTAACTGTGGCTACCCTGCGCATACAGTCACCTAACCTGACTCCGTTTTCCGTAGAAGTACTGGACAATGAAGCAACCTGGTATACGTTGTTCAACATTGAACCCTTAAGGATCATCTTAAGCTGAGCCTTACTCAAGTCTTCAAACCTGATAGCTTTATTGCCTGCAAGAGGACACTTGTCCAGAAATCTCTGGAAAGCCTCATCATCAGCCACAAAAAGTGTTCTACTACCAGTCTTGGAAAGAATGCTCTTCTGATTATCAAGAGCATCAATAAGCCTTACAAAATACTTGAAAGTACGCCCGTCAAAACCCTCATCAAGGGTTTCATAGATGCTGGTACCGAGCCATTCCGGGAACCTTTTATCCAGGTCAAAGTCCGGTCTGCAGGACGAGAAGCCAAACATGATGGCCATAAATGCCAATGCAGATCCAAACAGCCCTGAACGGCCTGTAAGAGATTTGTTTCTTTTCATCATATATATAAATTTAATATTATACTAATTATACCTTATCTATTCCCTCAATGGTCTTGATGTGGCCATCGGCATCATACTCAAGCTCACAAACCTTGAGACTGCGGAGCCATGACTTGCCGCCAGAGGGTACACTGTCATGATGGAACAGATACCACTTGCCCTTATATTCAATAATGGAGTGGTGGGTTGTCCAGCCCACTACAGGAGTAAGGATTACACCCTGATAAGTGAATGGGCCGTAAGGATTGTCACCGGTTGCATAGCACAGGAAGTGGGTGTCACCGGTTGAATATGAGAAGTAATATTTGCCTTTGTATTTGTGCATCCATGAAGCCTCGAAGAAGCGGTGAGGATCATCAGCCTTAAGAGGATTACCCTTCTCGTCAACCACCAGGATCGGGCGCGGAGCCTCTGCAAAGTTCAGACCGTCCTTGGTGAGACGTACGCAACGGCTGGGCAGGGCATCCTCCTTACCTTCCGGCAGATACGGAGTCTCCAGATGGATATTGTCCTTGTAGCGCTGAAGCTGGCCGCCCCAAAGGCCTCCGAAATACACGTAAACCTCACCGTCAGCATCATCGCGGAAAGCGCACATATCGATGCTGTAACTGCCGGCTACAGGTGCGGGGTTGGGGATAAACGGACCCTCAGGACGCTGTGCTATGGCTGTTCCCCAATGGAACACGTCATTGCGATCCTTCATGGGGAAGTACATGATGTAACGTTTAACTTTCTTGCTGAAACCCATTCCCTGGGACTGCTCCTCAGCATTGGTGGGAACTTCAATCTCATACTCCTGGACATCACAGTCCCAAAGCTGGCGACCTGCCCATGGAATATCTTCAAGGCCTATAACCTTGCCGTGGTCAATAACCTGACCGTTCATGATGTCATCTGTGGAAAGGACGTGATAATCCTTCATCACATACTGGTCACCGTTGTCATTCTCAACGTTTTCACACTCCCAGTCATGAGAAGGATAGATGTAAACCCTGCCGTTAAACACATGTACAGAGGGATCTGCCATGTAATCCGCGGGGAAAAGATAACGCTTCTTCATAAGTTTTTTGGTTAATATATTATTATTTAAAAATTCAGTTAGCGGCCAAAGTTAACTCTTTTTTTGCTTTCAAAACACCTTTGCCGTGTTTTTTTTCAAAAAAACAGGAAAAAATCCTCCTGAGACATTTGGTTCCCGCTTTTCAAGCTCTGTTGAAATGTTAAAATTTAAGTTAGGCGGAGTGTTAAAATTAAGATTGAAATTAAGATTCTGACACAAAAAAAAGGCCGCTTGAAAACGCGGCCGTTTTTCTCAGTCTTCTGTCTCATCTTCTCAGACCGGCAGAGACCTAACGAAAGTCAATTACTAACCAAATATGTGCATGAAAACTTACGCGACAAAGATAATGCCCGTTTTCCAAACAGATGGCCCCTGTGTGTATCAATGGGATTAACATTTGTTCCATACATCCCAAATTACCACCAGTGCACGCCTGCATTTGTTTCAAATTGGTTAGAAATTGTTCCGGAAAACCCTCTCCTGGATATACAGAAGCAGGGTGAGACTTTTCTCACCCTGCCAGCTGTCGTACCCGGATTCGAACCAGGACAAACAGAACCAAAACCTGTTGTGCTACCATTACACCATACGACAATCGCCTTATAGCGCTAAGCGCCTGCAAAGATACTCAAATATCCTGAATTAATCTGCTATGAGCAGATAATAGTTCTTTTTTCCACGCTGCAGAATGATATACCGGTTATCAATCAGATCTGCCTCAGTGAAGATACGTGAATGGTCATACGTCTTCTCCTTGTTGATGGAAACGCCACCTCCCTGCATCATCTTGCGGGCCTCACTCTTGGAGAAGAACACCGGACAGATGTCTGTCAGGAAATCTGAGGCCTTGACATTCTCATTCAACACCTGACGGTTGAAACGGAACTGCGGAACACCGTCAAACATTGAGAGCAGCATATCCTCATCAATGCTCTTCAACTCATCGGATGAAGCATTACCTCCGAACAGTATGTCTGAAGCGCCTGCTGCAGCCTCATAATCAGCTTCACTGTGAACCATGCAGGTGACATCCTTGGCCAGGCGCTTCTGGAGCAGACGCAGATGCGGAGCGGCATCATGCTCGGCAATAAGAGCCTCACACTCATCCTTCTCTATGTTTGTGAAAATCTTAATGTATCGTTTGGCATCCTCATCACTTACGTTCAGCCAGAACTGGTAGAACTTGTAGGGTGAAGTGTATTCTGGATTCAACCATACATTGCCTCCCTCTGTCTTGCCAAACTTGGTGCCGTCTGACTTGGTAATGAGGGGGCAGGTCAGGGCAAAGCATTCCGTGCCGTTTATGCGGCGGATAAGCTCTGCACCGGTAGTGATATTTCCCCACTGATCGGCACCGCCCATCTGAAGCTTGCAGTTCTTGTGCTCATTCAGATAGAGAAAATCATAACCTTGAAGCAACTGGTAGGTAAATTCCGTGAATGAAAGACCGTCACGAGCCTCACCGTTAAGACGCTTCTTCACGGAATCCTTGGCCATCATGTAATTTACAGTGATATGTTTGCCTATGTCACGAGAGAAATCAAGGAAAGTTACATCCTTGAGCCAGTCATAATTATTTACAAGTTCAGCCTTGTTAGAGGCATTGCTGTCAAAGTCCAGAAACTTGCCCAACTGCTTGCGGATGCACTCCACATTATGCTTGAGTGTCTCCTCATTCAGGAGATTGCGCTCCTGTGATTTTCCACTGGGGTCACCTATCATTCCTGTGGCTCCGCCTATCAGTGCCAGGGGCTTGTGGCCGCAACGCTGGAAGTGACGGAGTATCATGATGCTGCACAGATGTCCTATATGGAGGGAATCTGCGGTGGGATCAAAACCAACATACGCTGTAACCTGTTCCTTGCTCAGAAGTTCATCAGTACCGGGCATCATCTGGTGAATCATGCCTCTCCAGGTAAGTTCTTCAACAAAATTAGTCATACTAGTGTTCTTAGATTTTGTACAAAAAGCCCGCAAATATACAATTCTTTAATTAAAAGCACAACAGGTGCAGCGTCTTTTGTTTGCGCATCCGGCCATACTTGCAGTTGTGCGGCTCGTGGGGCATATATTTTGCAAGTACGGCTGCAAAATCAGCTGTTTTGGGCATTTTTGGAGCCGTACTTGCAGGTGTACAGCTTGTGGAGCTTGTTTTTTGCAAGTATGGCACTATCTGGGGGATAGCAAGAGAGTGGTGTTTTGTGTAATTTGGCTTTGTATTGCTTCGGGCGAGGTTGCGCGGAGGGCTGATGCCAAAGAAATGGTTTGCACGATTGTGGCATTCCCATCGGTTTCAAGGAATAGGCGGTCTAAAGGAACCTTCCTGAGGGTTTCGGGGTTGTGTTTTAGGCCTAATGAAATAAGGATTTCATGGGCGTATAGTTGGTTCATTTGTTCCGGGCCTCCGCGGAATCCGTGGATGAGCCAAGGTTGCGCGGGTTTGAGTTGTTTGCGCAGACGGATTATGTTGTCAAAATCACGTACCACGTGCAATATCATGGGCTTTTTGAAACGCTCAGAGAGTTCTACCTGACGGATAAAGGCTTGCTCCTGCATTTCATGTGAAGGGCCTTTCAGAGTATCGAACCCACACTCTCCTACAGCAAGTACCTGCGGCAGGGCAAGCAGTTTTTCAAGATTACGCAGTGCCTCGTCATCATGCCCGGTAACATCCCATGGGTGCAGCCCGGCGCTGAACAGGTGTCCCTGTTCCACAGCACCATCCGGAATCGGTCCGCATCCTATGCACACCAGCGCCATCCCCGGCTCCTCCGGCAGACTATGAGTATGTATATCCTTAATTTTCATTATGTCACTTCGTTCCATGTTTTTTGTCGCGAAAGGCTACGGGTAGGCGAGCTTTGCTCGGGAATCTCGGACAAACAAGCAAGCTTGATGGCTCTCACTGCTCCAAAAATGCTCAATTTACGGGACAGGGTCATACCCCGACCCACCCCCCGGCCGGCAGCGCAGGACCCGCTTCAAGGCAAGCCAACTCCCTTTAAACGGGCCATGCTTTGTAATAGCCTCTATAGCATACTGGGAGCAGGTGGGGACAAATCGGCAGGATGGCGGAGTAAAAGGTGATATGAACCTGCGGTAAAACCTGATGGGAAGCATCAGCAACCACCCTAAGGATTTGGTAAAAATATTCAACAATTGCCTCATCACTCAACACTCTTTCCCAACCCGTTTTCAGGGATTTGTCCGGACACTGCCTCCACAAGTCTGTCCATGGCCGCCTGAAGGCGCGGAATAAGCTTGCAGGTATCCCACAACTTGTTGTCATTGAAGAGGAAAGCCAGAACCAGTCCCTTGCTTTGGGCTGATACAGCCTCCTTAAGCGGAGCGGATGATGTGCGGTAGAACTCCCTTATCTGCCGTTTGATGCGGTTGCGGTCAACAGCATGATGGAAGTTACGTTTGGGTGCGCTGATAAGTATCTGCACACCTTCTATATCATCGGACAGAAGCCATACCAATCTGATGGGAAAAGCCGAAATCTGGCGGTTTCCCTCACTGAAGAGCCTGTCTATAAGCTTGCTGCTACACAGGCGTTCCTCTTTTGAGAATGTATTTGCTCCTGTCGTCATAAAAAGAAAGACGGGTTCCGCATCAGGCCAAAATGCCCGTATGGGAGGAACCCGTCAGTATAATGTGTATTTTACTTCTTCTGGTTGGCAGCGAACCAGGCATCAATGGCGGCTGACATGGAGGTGATGCCGGGTACCGGTGCCTCAATGTCAAGACGCAGGCCTGCGTCACGGATGGCCTTGGCGGTAGTGCCACCAAAACAGCCTATTATCTTTTCACCCTGTACAAAGTCTGGTGCATTCTGCTTGAGAGACTCAATGCCGGCAGGGCTGAAGAATACCAGCATATCATAATCATCAAGTTCACCGGCTGCAAATTCATTGCTGACGGTACGATACATGATAGCCTCGGTATGGGCAATCTTGTTGGCATCGAGCAACTCCTTGAGCTCACCGGTATGCACGTTTGACATCGGGATGAAATATCTCTCTGTCTTGTGCTTGAGTATAGGAGCCATGAGGCTATCTACCTTACCGGTATTACCAAAGAACACCTTACGCTTACGGTACTGGACATACTTCTGGATATACAGTGATACTGTCTCTGTAATGCAGAAATACTTCATATCCTCCGGGATGACAACTCTCATCTCAGCGCAGAGCTGGAAGAAGTGATCTACCGCATGACGGGAAGTGAATACCACAGCGGTGTGATCAAGTATATTGACATGCTGCTGTCTGAACTCCTTGGCAGTGAGCGGTTCAACACGGATAAAAGGTTTGAACACGAACTCTGCGCCATATTTCTCAGCCAGGTCAAAATAGGGTGACTTGCCTGTTGTAGGCTGCGGCTGGGATATGAGAACCTTCTTAACTTTCAAGGCTGTAAAGTTTAAATTAGACCAATGTATTCGTTCAGAAATCCTAACTCAATTATCACAGGTACAATTTCGAACGCACAAAGGTACAAAATAAATCCTGAATTGGAACTCCTGTTCTTAAATAAGGAGGTTTTTATCTTGAAAATTCTTCCTGAAATGATCAGAATGCGTACTAAATAGGACAAAACAAGCAGCAAAAAAAGTGGCAAACTGAAAAAATGGACAATAAAAGCCAACATAAGAATGACAAAGCCCCCGACAGAAAAACTCATCACCACGAAGCAGTTCCATCTGAGCGGTTTAAGATTAATGGCCTGTGACTTGTAAAGCAAATTGTTTACTATTGTGTAAAGCAAAAGTTTTGTCACAAAACATAATACAATTACAGTAGATACTGAAAAAAGCGTCAGGAGAGGCTCTGCACCCTCAACAGATACATCCTGTGAATATAAGACAAGTGCTATAGCTATGCCGATACATGAAAGCACAAACACTGTTACAAAACCCAGGGTAGAGAAAAGAGGGTATTCCACATCACCGTCCGGCGTGCTGAACTTGTACATTGACCTTATTGAGGTCTTATAAGACTTCCAGTATGGGCCCATTATCAATATCATTAATACCATTGACACTATCATGACCAGCAGGAACCAGTCATTTATGCTCACAGGGGTATTAATTGATGATAAGAGCATAGTATTTATCGGTCTAAACGGACCTTACTTGTCATATCATCCCAATCAGGCAGTGAATCCACCAGTTGCAAAGCATCCTCAGGGGTATCGGCCACTGCCCAAAGTTTTCTGAAGACAGGGTTCATGAAATGGCGGTCAGCTGTACGTTCCAACATCTCCAGAAGCGGATCATAATAATGGTCCGTGTTCAGGATGATGATAGGCTTTACAAACAATCCCAACATTTTCCAGGTGATGATTTCAAACAGTTCCTCAAAGGTTCCCGTACCCCCGGGGAGTGCAATGACAGCATCGGCCATCTTGGCCATACGGTTCTTACGGTCATGCATATTAGGAGTGATTATTGTCTCGGTAAGCCCCTCATGAAGCCAACCGTTATCTACCATAAACTGTGGAATTATGCCGATGGATACACCACCGGCATCAAGAGCGCCATCCTCAACGGCCGCCATCAGACCGGTACTGCCGGCACCAGACACCAGCCTCTTGCCTGCTTTCGCAATAAGCCCGCCCAGCCTGTAAGCCGCATCCACAAACACCTTCTCCGCATCTGCGCTCGATGCCCCGTATACTACTACAGTCTTTCTTTCCATTTGCACAGGGGACTGTCCCCTTTTATCACCTGGTAAAATTAATCTCTTCTTTACTGTCTCTCTTTCCATTTGCACAGGGGACTGTCCCCTTTTGTCACCTGATAAAATTAGAATTAGTCACTTCATTACCAAGTGCAAAAGGGGACTGTCCCCAGTGCTAAAAATCAATACCTATAATGCTCAGCCTTATAAGGTCCCTCCACCGGAACGCCAATGTAGTCCGCCTGAGCCTGAGTAAGCTTGGACAGATGCACACCGATGCGCTCCAAGTGCAAGCGTGCCACCTCCTCATCAAGATGCTTGGGCAGGCGATATACATCAACCGGATACTGCTTGTTGAAGAGTTCAATCTGGGCCAATGTCTGGTTGGTAAAGCTATTACTCATTACAAAACTGGGATGACCTGTGGCGCAACCCAGGTTAACCAGACGGCCATCGGCCAGAAGGATTATGCTATGACCGTCAGGGAAGAAGTAACGATCCACCTGAGGTTTTACATTCTGACACTTGATGCCGGGTATTTTCTTGAGTTTGTCAACCTGAATCTCACTATCAAAGTGACCGATGTTGCATACGATAGCCTGATCCGGCATAACCTTGAGGTGATCTATTGTGATTACATCTATGTTACCGGTGGTGGTTACGAATATGTTTCCAAGCGGTGCGGCCTCCTCCATGGTTACTACTTCATAACCCTCCATCGCTGCCTGCAGAGCGCATATGGGATCTATCTCGGTTACAAGTACGCGGGCACCGTATGAGCGCATGCTCTGTGCACAGCCCTTACCTACCTCACCGTAACCGGCCACCACGCAAACCTTACCTGCAATCATGACATCGGTAGCACGCTTGATACCATCGGCCAATGACTCGCGGCAACCATACAGGTTATCGAACTTGCTCTTGGTTACTGAGTCGTTCACATTGAAGGCAGGGAACAGAAGTTCACCGTTCTGCTGCATGCGATACAGACGATGTACACCTGTGGTGGTCTCCTCACTTACACCCTTTATGTTCTTGGCAATATTCTGCCAGTAACTGTTACCCTTAACCTTGGATACCTCCTTGAGAGCATTCAAGAGTTCACGTTCATCGGCTGATTCAGCATTATAATCCAGAGCCTTGGGGTCTTTCTCACCCTTTACACCCAGATGTATCATAAGTGTGGCATCGCCACCGTCATCAACAATCATATTGGGACCTCCCTCCGGGAAATTCAGAGCCTGAAGTGTGCACCACCAGTACTCCTGGGCAGTCTCACCCTTCCAGGCAAAGACGGCGGCACTGCCGGCAGCGGCAATTGCGGCGGCAGCATGATCCTGTGTAGAATAAATATTACATGAGCACCAGCGTATCTCTGCGCCCAGTTCATGCAGGGTCTCTATGAGGACTGCAGTCTGTATGGTCATATGCAATGATCCCATAATGCGGGCCCCCTTAAGGGGTTTGGAATCACGGTACTTGTCACGGAGAGCCATAAGACCGGGCATCTCCTTCTCAGCCATCTCTATCTCCTTGCGGCCAAAATCGGCCAGATTGATGTCTGCCACCTTGTAGGGCAGGTTAGTATAAAGTTCGTTCATTATTAAAATATTTGTGACTGCAAAGGTAAGAAAAAACGTGCAATTGGGGACAGTCCCCTTTTGCACATGAAAAAGAAATCGACTGTCGCAAAATTAAACACGTGCAAAAGGGGACTGTCCCCAATTGCACGCAAGTTCCCCCAACTTGCGACCGGAGGTCGCCTCCGTTTGCGGAGCAAACTAAAAAAAGGTTCCGTAAGGCTAGGGATGAAAAAAGTAGAGGGTGACTAAAAAGTAGTCATCCTCTTTTGTTTGACCAAAGACATCTTCGTTTTGTGGTTGGAATATAAAAAATAATGGCTATTCTTTTGAATATCAAAGGAATAG
>Ga0310786_10001619_pt1 | contig 36163 bp, 15 predicted proteins | sample AusTroGonzalo_MG_FD_203881 | JGI IMG/M metagenome (GOLD analysis project Ga0310786, IMG submission 203881) | Bovine rumen microbial communities from tropical cattle in Woodstock, Queensland, Australia - Gonzalo_03 (v2) (version 2) | ecosystem: Host-associated > Mammals > Digestive system >... | reverse complement strand
CCTTGTCAACCAGCCAGACAAGCGTGAACAGTATTTCCAGAGGCTCGTGGATACGAATCCTTATGTCACGGACTGCCGCATCGTCTGGGATACCGACTCCGATGCCATCAAGACAGACCTCCCCTGCTGGATAACGCCTCATGAGGTGCAAAAAGGGGAGGGCGCCATCACTACCTTCAACCTGACGGTCTATGATGGACAGCAGCGCGTGGGTACGATGGTCGTGGATGTGTCGCTGGCACTGTTGTCGAAGATCATCCTTGAAGCCAAGCCGTCGCCGAACTCCTTCTGTACACTGCTTGGCAAAGACGGAACGGTGATCGTCCACCCTGACAGTACTGTACTGAACAGGAACATCATGGTGCTGTCGAAGAACGACGACCCCTCGATGCGCGAGGCAGCACAGGCCATGATGAACGGGGAGACGGGCTATAAGTATGTCAACCTGAACGGGGCTGACTACTACGTGTTCTTCAAGCCCTTCGAGCGTTCCACCGTCATGGGGCGTGCCATGACCGACCTGGGCTGGAGTGCCGGCATCATCTTACCCGAGGATGACATCTTCGGCGACTACAAACGCCTGCATTACATTGTGCTCATCATTGCCGCCCTCGGCTTGCTGCTGCTGCTGTTGTCGTGCCGTCTGTTCATCCACCGTCAGCTCGTGCCGCTCCGTCAGTTGGAGAAGTCGGCGCAGAACATTGCCGAAGGCCGTTATGACGAGAGGATTCCTGACAGTCGCCGGCTTGACGAGGTGGGCCGACTGCATCGGCACTTCCAGCAGATGCAGCAGTCGTTAGCCACCAGGGTAGGTGAGATGCAGCAGTTGTCGGACAACCTCAAGGAGCGTGGAGATGAGCTGCAGGCCACCTACGAACAGACCAAGGCTGCCGACCGTATGAAGACCAACTTCCTGTATAACATGTCGGATCAGATGATGGCGCCAGTCAGTGGTATCGCCAAGAGTGCCATCACCATGAGCGACCATTGCAATGAGTTGGCCGACGAAGACGTTGACCGGCTGGTAGGGGATATCCAGCGCAGGGGTGAGACGGTCACGGCGTTGCTCAACCAGCTGATCGCAGACTCGGAGAGGTTGGAAGTGAGAAGGGAGAAGTGAAAAGTGAGAAGTGAAAAGTTCAATGTTCAAAGTTTTAATCAGACATATTCGCCAGTCGCTTTCCTTGAAGCTCAGCCTCGGCATCCTGCTGATGGCCCTGCCGATCTTTATCCTTTCGATAGGTGTCCTGTTCGAAAGGTCGAGCAACAATATCAAGAATGAGGCCACGCAACATGTCTCGAGCCTGTTGAACACCACGATGCAGCGCATCTACCGTTCCATGGACATCGTGGAGACGGCTACCGACATCAATGACTGGGAGGTGACAGCGCACATGAACCCGGACTCCGTCTTGGCACTCTCACGCTATATCGTCGCACTCAATGGCCAGATCGACGGCTGCTCCATCAGTATGGAGCCGAACACCTTCCCGAAATACGGCAGGCATTTCTCGGCCTATACCGTCAGGGAGAACGACTCCGTCACCACTGTCGTTGAAGAGGAATATGAATACTTCGAGAAGGTATGGTACAAGAAGCCGCACCTGTTGGGCAAGCCCTGCTGGGTGGTCTATTTCGATGAGGCCGACTCGCTGACGCTCACCCTCGAAGGTATGCTGGCATCCTACAGCAAGCCGTTGTACAATGCCGACAAGCATTTCGTGGGTGTCATCTCCACCGACCTCTCCCTGCTGCGCCTCTCGAAGACCATCTCAACCGAGGCACCCTATCCTGACTCCTATTTCATCATGACCGGCGATGAGGGACGCTTCTACCTGCATCCTGATACGACCAGGCTCTTCACGAAGACCATCTTCAGCGATGCCGACCCGACAAAGAATGCCGACATCATTGCGCTGGGCCATGAGATGACAACCGGCAAGAAGGGAAACATGCGTGTCAGGATCAATGGCGAGCCCTGCCTCGTCTGCTATCAGCCTGTGCCCGACACCAACTGGAGCCTGGCCCTCATCTGTCCGGAGCGGAGCGTGCTCATGTACTATAACAAGCTGAGTTACATCGTCGGTCCGCTAATCGTCATCGGTCTGGTGCTGATCATGCTGTTCTGTGGCATCACCGTGGCCCATGCCATCCGTCCGCTTTATAAACTGACAGGCAAGCTGCAGCGTCTGACCGACGGTCACTACGACGAGCAGATACCAAGGAGCCGCTATAACGATGTCGTGGGCCGTCTGCAGAATAGCTTCGCCACGATGCAGGAATCGTTAGACAGTCATGTGAACAACATCCGCCAGATGAACGTGGAGAGTGCAAGGCGCAATGAGGAACTGGTGCGTACCAGCGAACTGGCCAAGATTGCCGATCGCCAGAAGACGCTGTTCATCCAGAATGTGTCGCACCAGATCCGTACGCCCCTCAACATCATCATGGGCTTCGCACAAGTGCTGAAGGACAACAAGCGTCTGCTCTCCGTGGATGAGATGCAGGACATCACGGAGATGATCCGCCACAATGCCCGGTTGCTTAACCGTATGGTGCAGATGCTCTTCGACAGTTCAGCAAAGGGAACCACCGCAGAGCTTTATGCCGACAAGAACGAGGAAGTGGCCTGCAACGACGTTGCCCGTGAGGCGATTGCCTCTACCCAGGATCACTTCCCCGACCTGCCCATCAAGTTCATAACCGACGTGCCCGACGACTTCTACATCCACACCAGCCACCTCTATCTGACACGCAGTATCCGCGAGATACTCTACAATGCCGCCAAGTATTCCGACGGGCAGCATGTGTCGCTGCGCGTCACGGAGATACAATCCATGATCCGCTTTGTCATCGAGGACACAGGCCCCGGCATTCCCGAGGAAGACTGCGGCCATCTGTTCGAGATGTTCACCAAGGTCAACGACCTCTCAGAGGGCCTCGGCATCGGCCTCCCGTTGGCACGGCGTCATATCCAGAATCTCGGTGGTGATGTCTTCTACGATAACGTCTATGAGAACGGGTGCCGGTTCGTCATTGAACTCCCGAAGGTCAGGTAATTGATAATTGACAATTGATAATTGACAATTAGGAATTCTTCCACCTGACGAACATCTGGTCGCCGATGATCTTCTGGACTTCCTTCACTAATTGCTCGTCCATCGGATCATTCACGAAACCGATATTCTTCAAAACATTATCCGGGTTGGCACTGCTGAAGAGCGTCGTGGCAATGCGGGGATTGCAGCTCGTGGAGAACTGGATGGCCAGCTTCTCAATCGGGTAGCCCTGTTCCTGACAGTAGGCCGCTGCGCGGGCACAGGCCTTCTGCAAGTCCTTGGAGGCCGGATGCCAGTCGGGGGCGCCACGCTGTGAGAGCAGACCCATCGACAGCGGTGAGGCGTTGATGACGCCTACGCCATGTTCCTCGAAGAAGCCGAGATACTCCTGTAGCAGCGTGTCGTTGAGGCTGTAGTGGCAGAAGTTGAGGATGCTCTCCACCGTGCCGTCGTCGCAATGCTCAACCACCCATTTCAGGTTCTCCGGCTGGAGGTCGGTGATGCCCACATGACCCACGACACCCTTCTCGCGGAGGGCAACAAGGGCTGGCAGCGTCTCATCGACCACTTTCTGCAGTCCGCCGTCCATACCGGCCTGGAACTCGATGTCGTGGACGTTGATCAGGTCGATATAATCGACGTTCAGACGCTCCATGCTCTCATAGACACTCTCTGTGACGCGTTTTGCACTGTAGTCCCAGGTGTTGACGCCGTCCTTGCCGTAGCGTCCCACCTTCGTGGAGAGAAAATACCTGTCGCGTGCTATCTCCTTCAGGGCCTTGCCCAGTACCATTTCGGCCTTCAGGTGGCCGTAGTAGGGTGACACGTCGATGAAGTTGATGCCGTTGTCAACGGCTGTGTGGACGGCACGGATGCCTTCCTCTTCGCGGATGCCGTGGAACACGCCGCCTAATGATGAGGCGCCGAAGCTGAGGTTCGACACCCGCATTCCTGTTTTTCCAATTTCGTTATAAATCATAATTATCAATTATCAATTATCAATTTTCAATTGGGTAGTGGTAGATACCAGTTTCTCTGTTCCATGAGCAGCTGATAGAGGGTCTCGTTCTTCTCTCCGTCACGACGGGAGATGGGGTCGGCCAGATAGTTAGGATCGTTGCGGCGCAGGGCGATGCGCATCAGGTCGTAGAAGCGGTAGCCCTCGAAGGCACCTTCCAAGGCCATCTCGTCGATGATCATATCCTCCACTAACGGGATCTGCCAGTTGATGGTGTCCTGATGTGAGCCAAGACTGCTGGCAGGCTGTGGCAGCACATAGTAGGCGTTGCAATGCGAGTCGCCAGAGCCCATCGAGTGGATGCCTATAGTGTTCTCCTTCGTGAAGACATTCTCGTCGAAGGCGATGAGCGATCCTGCTGCCACCTGCTCAAGACTGTCCACATACTCCTTCACGTTCTCACGGCACATACCGTATTTCAGCACGGCCATGGCCGACTGGGGGTATCCGCAGCGGTTTAGAGCCTCGGCATAGCGCAGCCAGACCATCGCGCGGCGATAGGTGATGACGTACAATCCGTTGTTCTTATAGCAGTACTGGTAGAGGGTGGAGTATTCAGAATAGTCATCCTGTCCGCCTCTCGCTGACTGCGTGTAGTTGGAGTAGAGCCGCAGGTCACCGATCAATGCATCGCTCAGCAGACCGGTCCTTGGGGCATAGACAGTATCAGTGCGCTGTTCCGTCTGGTACTCCATGCAGTAGATCTGTTCGTTCGACAGCCGGTATATGCCTTTTGAGGGAGTCATCTGGAAGTAGTAGTTGTTCTCTTCGGTCGAGCTGAGGATGTTGCGCAGGTCGCTGACGGTGCCGTCGAAGACACGCTCCTCCATCGGGATGAAGCTGAGCGCTTCGGAGGTACTGGTGGCGTAATAGCTGTCCTGTGGCCGCTGGAAGTCGGCCACGTTCGTCCAACGGATACGGTTGTTGCTGTTCAGCCTGACGGGATCCTCCTTGTCGTTCAGGTAGTCGTGATACCAGCGGGCTGCCTCCTGATAGCGCCCTGCCCAGAGGCAGAGGTCGCCGAGCAATGCTTTCATGGGAACGAAGAAGAGCTGCGAATCCCAGCCATCGACGGTGCCGAATTGCGGCAGGTTGACATTGGCGTAAGGGGTCAGGTCCTTGATGAAGTAGTCGCAGATGTCGGCGATGCCCACTTTCTGCTGGTTCATCGCCTCGCGGGCTACCTGCTCGGTCATCACAGGCTCAGTCACCAAAGGTATCTGGCCGTAGTTCTTCACCAGTTCCAAATAGGTCCATGCACGGAAGGCCTTCACGGCGGCATATTCGTAGGTGAACAGCGTGCGTCCGCGGCGCTGGAGCGTCGTATCGACATGTGCCAGGTAATAGTTACAGTTGTTGATCACGGCATAGTAGTCGCTCACCTGGTTGTATTTGTTGGCCTGTGTCATGTCGAAGCTGGCCAGCCGTTTCAGGTCTGACGAGGCGGCTTCCATAGGGGTGAGCAGGTCGCCACGGACCTCACCCAGCAGTACGACACGGTCGGCAATGATCTGCATCTTGTTGATGATGCCCATGACGCTGTAGACAGAGTCCGTGGGATGGTTCAGCGTGTTGTCCTTCTCAAACTCCACCAGCTCAGAGTCGGTCTCCAGGATGCTACTACAAGAAGTGAAAAGTGAGAAGTGAAAAGTGAAAAGTGCTGCGCACACCCACCACTTGATTGTTTTGTTTATCTTTGTAATCATAATTATCAATTGTCAATTGTCAATTATCAATTATTACAGGTTGATGTTAACTCCAAGGGAGAAAGTACGTCCGGCAGGGAGCAGGCCGCGGTCGATGCCCTGCGAGAGGATGCCGCCAGCCATGGCACAGTCAGGATCGCTGCCTAAGTAGTGGGTCAGCGTGAACAGGTTGGTGGCATTGGCGAAGAGGGTGATACCCTGCAGGTAGGTGCTCATGATGGGCAGATGCCAGCTGAGGGTCACGCTGCTCAGGCGAAGGTAGCTGCCGTCCTCGATCCAACGGTCGCTGAAGCGGCTGTTGTCCTGCGGCGCATTGTAGCTGGCGCGTGGGATGTCGGTCAGCTGACCTTCCGTCGTCCAGCGGTTGGCGATGGCCGTCGTCTGGTTGATGAACAGGTTGCCGCCCTCCAACAGTGAGCGTTGGTAGTTGTAGATGTCGTTGCCTAAGGAGTAGTTCATGATTGCCTGCAGCGACAGGTTCTTCCACTTCAGCGTGGTGAAGATGTTTCCGTAGAGGTCGGGATTGGGATCGCCGATGATGGTACGGTCGTGCTCGTCGATCAGCTGGTTGCCGTCGAGGTCGGCGAAGCGGGCGTCGCCAGCCTCAAAGTAGGCACGGCTGCCGTTCTGCTTCAGCACATAATGGCCGTCGGCCTTTGCCTCGTCGGTAGTGGCATAGACGCCGTTGTACCTGTAGCCGTAGAATACGCCTACGGGCTGTCCTACCTGTGAGAGCACCGTGGCACCGTAGATGTCGGTCTCCACCGAGCGGTTATTGTCGGGCAGGGCTGTCAGCTCGTTCTTATAGTGACCGGCAGAGGCGCCGATCTCCCAGCTGAAGTCCTTCAGGGCCAGCACCTTCACGCCGATGTTGGCATCGAAGCCCCGGTTCTCGAGCTTGCCGTCGCCCGTCCAGTTCTGCTCCAGACCGCTCGTCCATGCCAGTTGGCGCAGGGAGAGCAGATTCGAGGTCCAGCTCTTGAAGACGTTCAGGCCGACACTCAGGCGGTTGCCGAGCAACTGTGCCTGGAGTCCTGCCGTCAGTCGGCTGGTCTTCTCCCATTGCAGTTCGGTGTTGCCGATGTTGCCGATCACCTTGCCGCTGACCGTCTCGCCCATCATGCGCTTGGCGATGAAGTAGGAGCGTGAGGCGGTGTAGTCGATATCGTCGTTGCCGGTGATGTCGAAGCCGACGTTGAGACGAAGATAATTGACAATTGATGATTGACAATTGACAATTTTCTGGAACCAGGGTTCGTTGGTGATGACCCAGGCACCCTCGATGCTGGGGAAGATGCCCCATACGGTGCCACCCAGACGGAGGCCGTCGGCATCGTCGCCGAAGCGTGAACTGGCATGGGCTGATACGCCGGCGTCGAGATACAGCCGCTCGGCGTAGTTGTAGCTGCCCAAGGCGTACCACAACAGTTCGCGTGTCTTATCATCCACACCGTCGGTGTTCTTGAAGCGCAGGCTGCTGCTCATGTTCGGGGTCTTGTCGTTACCCGAGTTGTAGCCCTCCTGTGAGGTCAGCTTGTAGTTGCTGCTCATGAAGCGCAGGCCGGCCTTCACGTCGATGCGGTGGGCATTGTAGCGGTTGTTCCAGTCGATGCGGGTGTCGCTCTGTATGGCCGTCTGACGGGCAGCCATGCTCTGGGCGATGTTCTGCAGCGTCGTTCCCTCGTCGAGACCTTCCACGGTGAATGTGGGCACACCCTGGATGGGCAGGTAGTAGTTCTCGTTGGTGTTCACCAGTGTCAGCGTGAAGTGCTCCTGCACTGACAGGTGGCGGTTGAACTCATACTTCGGGGTGATGGCGAACGTGATAAGTCGGTTGCCCAGCGAGTTGCGGTTCTTGCCCTCGCCGTGCTCCAGTATGCTCAGGGGGTTCGCCAACCGGCCCTTACCCTGGAACTTGCCTTCCAGATAGTCGTCGGCCTCGGCGAGATAGTGGCTCACGTTGCCGTTCTTGTCGAAGGCGTAGGGCGAGAGGAAGGGTGCCTTGGCCAGGGCCAGGAATCCGGGTGAGGTGATGACGCCCGAGAGCGTCTCTAACGGCGCACCGTCATCACGCAGGCTGCGGTCCACGTCGCTGTAGTTAGCGTCGAAACGCACGTCGAGGCCCTTGAACACCTTGATGTCGGAGTTCAGTCGCATGTCGAAGCGGGAGAAGTCGTTGTTACGCAGGGTGCTGTTGCCGAGGGAGTAGCCTACGGAGAGGTTGTACGAGGCTGCGTCGTCACCGCCCTGCACATTGATGCCGTAGTTCTGCGAGAAGGCGTTCTGATAGACCTCGTCGGTCCAGTCGGTCTCGTTGTGATACTGATTGTAATAATAGTAGTTGGGGTCGTTGCTCAGATACTTCATCTTTCCCATCTGCTTGGGGTTCGTGTGGCCTGCCAGCAGCTCGGTCGTGTAGAGCCGGTAGCTCTCGGCATCCATCATCTTGGGCAGACGCGGCACCAGTTCGTAGCGGCCGTTGATGGTGACGTCGATCTTCGTGGCCATGCTCTTGTTGCGCTTGGTCTTGATGATCAGCACGCCGTTGGCACCCTTCGCGCCATAGAGGGCCGTACCGTTCTTCAGCACCTGTATGCTCTCGATGTCGTTCACGTTCAGGTTTGCCAGCAGGTTGTTGAAATACCCGTCGTGCAACAGTTCGCGGTTGTACTGCATGTCCATGACCACATCGTCGATGATGACCAGCGGACTGGCATTGGCATTCAGCGAGTTGATGCCGGCGATGAGCTTCAGGCTTCCCATGCCGGGGATGCCGCCGTGTGCCACCTGTCGCATGTCGGCACCCAGTTGTCGTGCCATCAGCGGGTCGATGCTGAATTCTGAGTTGTTCTCGAAGTGGTTGGCCTCGCTTTTCAGGATGGCCGTCGTCGTCTTTGCGTATGTCTCACGGAAGGCCTCGATGAAGAGCTTGGCATCTGCCGTGTTGTCGGCGGCGATGGCACGCTGCTGGAGGTTGTAACCTTCCACCTGCATCACCACCGAACGTGTGTAGTCGGGCACTTTCAGTTCATAGCGTCCCTGATCGTCGGTCATGGCCGAGAACTTCTCGTTGCCGTATGCTGCTACGATGACACCGGTGAGCGGCTTTCCCGTGGCAGCATCCGTCACACATCCGGTTACCGTCTTCTCCTGGGCGAAGGAAGTGAGAAGTGAAAAGTGGAAAGTGAAAAGTAAAAGAAGTGAAAAGTGAACACTCTTCATCCACTTGCCCGTTTTGTTTATCTTTGTAATCATAATTATCAATTATCAATTATCAATTATCAATTGTCAATTCTCTCGGTCTCAGGTAGATGCAGTCGAGATACATCTCACGGGCGTAGCGTGAGGTCTCTCGGGCAAGGATTGAGCATTGCAGACGGAGAGTGACCTTGATGTCGCTCTGGTCGTAGTTGCAAGTGGGGAAATGGAAAGCCTCGGCCAGCACGATGGTGTCCACACGTTCGGGATTACTCTCAAACTGCTTTCCTTCGCAGTTGAAGCTCTGGGCCACACCCTTCTCGTCAACATAGTTGATGGTAGCCTTGAACTTACAGGGCCTCAGGTCGGGATTCGTCTGATTGGCCACTGATTTGGGCAACAGGATGGCGCAGATGTCATAGTCGCCTGCCAACGTGTTGTTGATCCGCAGCGTCAGTTCCCAGTTGGTCGTTGCCGTACGGGGGATGATCTGCAGGTAGGCATTGTCCGAGATGCTGTCGGCCACGAGTCTGCGGGTATTGTATGAGCAGTCCTTCTCGTTGGTGATCAGCCATGTGCTTTCTCCCTCTGCCCACAGTTCCTGCAGATAGGTCTGCATGGGTGTGAAGGGCCATTCACCGGTCTCATAGAGCGTGCCGTTGCTGCAATCGACAGCGCGTGCCCCGTAGAGTATGCCGCCGGGCTCGAAGGGCTTGCGGAAGACATGCCTGACGGGCTTGCCGCTGGTGTAGGTTCTCCGCCATGAGGGGTAGGGCACCGACACTAAAGAGTCGCTCGTCGAGTGCTGGTCGGTCATGTTGAAGATGGCATCCTCCATCAGTGAGCGATTGGCCCAGTACAGCTGTATGGAGTCGCGCTTCAGCACCGTCTCGTCGTAGGTGAAGTAGCGCTTGGCCTCCTCCCAGGCCCGCTGCCAGCCGGCGGTCGTCGGGGCCACCACCCAGTAGGTGGAGTCCTCGGCGTTGATCAGTCCGATGCTATTGAGCATACGGTTATATTCGATCACTACGGAATCGACATAGACGGGTACGCCCTCCACGATGCCGCTCGACACCGAGGCGTCGGCATCAAAGTAGTCTTCGTCGTACTGGCGCAACTGCTGTCCGATGCCGCTCATCTCCGGCAGGTCGTTCAGGGCTTCATAGAGGTTGTACTGATAGGGCAGGGGACGTTCCGCCACGTGGAGCACACCGTTCGAGGCGTGTATGTTGGTCTTCTGCAGGTTGACGCCCTCTATGGCCGAGGCCGAGGTGGCAGTCATGTTCTTTGCGTTCAGCATCAGCATCTTGTCGCTGTTGTCGCGGATGGATGTGATAGAACGTGAGATGTGGTTCAGCACGAAGAATTTCTCTACCACGGAGTCACCCTGGTTGGTCTGTACCAGCTGCAGCAGTGAATCGCGGTTGAAGGTGCCGTTCACGGGTGCCACGACAGTAAACGACTGTCCGCCGTCGAGCATCTCGGCATAGCTCACCACGGTCTTCTTATGCATCCGGAACACCTTGGTCTGTTCCAGCACCTGGCAGAAGTCGCTCAGCTGCTGGTCACTCTTCATCTGCTGCCACAGCGTCGGTGCACTTCCGCCTTCTGCACCACCTTCATAATGGTCGTTCCAGTCGCCACATGAAGTGAAAAGTGAGAAGTGAAAAGTGAAAAGTGAAACACTCATCACCCATTTGAATGATTTGTTTATCTTTGTAATCATAATTATCAATTATCAATTGTCAATTATCAATTCTCAATTTAGTGCGTGTCTTCGCCCTCGGGGCTGCCATAGACACTCTTCGGACAAAGCTCGATATAGTCGAACGACCAGTAGCGGTTGGGATCGTCGAGCACCTGTCGGAAGCGCAGGTGGTACGTCTTGTTCGAGTCGAGGTACTTGGTGGCCAGGATGCGTCGCAGCGGACTGAGTGAGCGCATCGTGTCGTCGCCACCGCCAGGATGCCACACGTCCGTCGATTTCATATAGCCTCGGTTGTGCATGGCCTTGTCGTTGGCAATGTTCTCCTCTTCATCGTCAGTGTCGGCCACGGCTCCGATGGAGGGGTCGCCACCCCATACGCGCAGGTCGATGGGGATGCCGCAGGGTTCATTGTCCAGATAGACCTGCACCACGCCACGCTCGTCGCCCGGCGTATAGCCCAGTCGCACCTCGTAGGTACCTGTCGGCACGGGCGGCAGTTTGAAGGTCACGTCGAAGATACCGCTCACGCAGACAGCATTGGCCTGATAGGAGTGCCAGTAGTCCACGTCGGAGTGTACGCCTACGAAGGTCTCTTTCGAGATGGTCCAGTCGGTGATGTAGCCGCGCTTGAAGCCCGTCAGGATGTCCTCGCCGTAGCGGCCTCGGCCGTTACAGTTCATGAAGTCAGGACTCAGCACGGTGGCGTCGATGCGGATGCGGCGGTTGAACACCACGTCGCGCACCTCAGGGGTATAGACCAGGATGTCGTCCAGATAATGGTAGACACCGTTGAGGGCATTCTGGTCGATGTCGCCCGACTCTGAGGGCGACAGCACCTTCACACCCTTGATGAACACGCCGCGCTCCGGACGCTCCTGTACGCCTCGGCGGTTGATGAACAGACCGGCGGGAGGTCCGGCAAAGCGGACGATCGTACCCGGGCACATCGTCTCGTAGTATTCCTCGGGGTCGATCAGCTTCGTGTCGAGACAACGTTCACGGATAGTTCCTGATACCACCCAGCTGTTATACTGGCCGACGCGGTTCAGCAGATGATAGCTGACAAAACGGTTCAGCGGGTTCTTGCGGTGCTTGGGATTGTCGTCGTAGAGGCCGGCATCCTCGGGATAGGTCTCGTCATAGACACGCTTGGCGTAGGCCTTCAGGTCGTCGATGTTGTTGATGCCGTTACGCTGATAGACGGCGTCGGGTTCCACGAAGGCCGTATATTTGAAGAACCGCTTGCCCACCCAGAAGGTGCGGGTGTACTGTGCGCTACCGCTCGTACAGCGTTCCATCGTTCCCGTGTTCACCGAATCCTCGCCACAGTGGTAGGTCTCGTCGATGTATTTGGTCAGTGAGTCGGCCATACCCGTCAGCCGGAGGGCCTGTGAGAATATTGTCAGTGTGGAGTCCTCCTCGATCTTGTCAGCCAGCAGCAGACTGCTCGATGAGATAGTGTTGTTCAGCACATGCACCACGCCGTTGGTCACCGAGTCGTCACGCTCCACTACGCGTGCGTTCTTATTTATATAATATACCAGACGGTTGTTGTTGGTCACGTCCGAGTCGGAAGAGAGCACGATATAGGCATCGTCCATGTTCAGTTCCGGCAGTGCACCCTCACCGATGTCAGTAGTGAAGAAGGCACCCTTCTTGATGATGTGCGTACGGGCCAGCGTGTCGCAGGTCTCCGTCGGGATGTCGTCGATGCTGCTGTAGCCCATGCGCTTCAGGTAGCGGTCAATACCCTCGTTGTTCGGCGCAAAGAGCGTGTACTTCAGCAGCCCGGCACTGCTGTAGGTGCCATACGTGGACAGCATCGAGAAGTAGGGCGTCCGTTTCAGGATGCCGATGAACGAGCTGAAGTCCTCGGGGCGCTGTTCCAGGAACTCCGCTGCCGTCAGCTTGGTCGAGGCGTAGTAGTTCTCAGGCACATCGTCATCGTTGTCGATACAGGAAGTGAAAAAGAGAGCAGAAGTTAAAAGTGAAAAGTGAATAGTGAATAGTGATACACCCTTCACCCATTTGAATGATTTGTTTATCTTTGTAATCATAATTATCAATTATCAATTGTCAATTATCAATTGTCATTGTTCTCGTCAGCTCAGAATCCTCGCCAGTCGTAAAGGCGGGGTTCTGCTTCAGCAGGGGATTCTTCTTCAGTTCATTCTTGTCGTAGGGGAAATAGATGATGTTCGGATCGGCCAGTTTGATCTTGATGGCGTTCACGTTCTCGATGAATTTCCGTGAGGTCAGCTCCACCAGCCTGACATTATCCCCGTCGCGACGTGCGAAGCGCACCAGGTCGAACCAGCGCTTGCCCTCAAACAGGAACTCACGCTGACGCTCTTCGAGCAGCAGTTGCTCCATGGCTGCCTTGCTGTCGATGTAGTCCTCTTTCTTCAGGGTACTTGAGCGGCTGCCGTTCACGGCATCGTTGGCACGCTTGTTGACGATGTCAATCAGTTTGAAGGCTTTGTCGAAGTCACCGCCCTGAGCGCGCTCAATGAGGGCTTCGGCCTTGATGAGCAGCATGTCGCTCAGACGGTAGAAGATCCAGTTGGCATCGCCGCCCGCCCGTCGTGAACTGCTCAGCTGCAGGTCTTTTTCCGTTGTGACGTTCTGTGTCGTGTAGCTCACCCTTCCGCGGGCAAACTTAGTGATGGCATAGTTCGAGCCGCTGAGCTCGGTGCCCTCGTAGGCCCGGCCGTCAGTGCGCTTGAAGATGTTGTTCGTGCCCTGTGCCACATCCTTACAGAGGAAGTCGGGACACGTCAGCCGTCCCACGGTGTTGTTGGCATTGCCGTAGTAGTTGCTCACCCAGGTGTTCTGCTGGCTCTGGTTGCTGCGGAAGTAGAGCTCGAAGATGCTCTCAAACGAGTTGCCTTCTCCGAATATCTCGTTGTAGGTATTGCCGCAGACGGTGCTTCCCACCGGTTTTTCAAGGATCATCGGGATGCTGTCGATCAGGTCGATGTCGTTCACATTACCTTCCCGCTCGAGCATCTCCTTATATTGCTGCTGCTTGAAGTCGATCACGAGGTCGCAGTAGCGGATGCTCTGGTCCCAGTCGCCGCGCCAGAGGTAGAGGTCAGCCAGCAGGGCATATACGGCCCAGCGGGTGATGCGGCTGGAGTTCTGGTAGGCATTGGGGCTGTCATCGACGTAGTATCGTCTGACAGCATCGCCCTTGATCTGTTCCAGGTTGGTGATCAGTGAGTCCACCACGTCATTGAACGGTGTGGCAGGCAGCACGTAGTTCTGTGCATCGTCGATGCTGGGTTCCGTTGTGTAGGGCACATCGCGGAAGGCCCTGATCAGGTAGAAGTAGGCCAGCGCCCTCAGTGTCGAGGCCTCTGCCACATTGGCCCGCATCTCGTCCTCCGTATAATTCGGGTCGATGGTCTGTACTATCGGTGCGTAGTGGCACACAATGTTACAGCGGTTGATGCACTCATATATTTTTGCCCAGCTGCAGTAGGGATTGCTTGGCAGCAGGTTCTCTTTCAGGATCTCGTTGATCTCGTTGGGCACGTTGGCGCCGATACGTAGGTTGTCGCTGCGGAGCTCACCCCAGACGGCCATACGGCTCAGTGCGTCGCTGTGTTCCAGCGTCTCGTAGCAGCCGTTCATCACGCTTGTCACGTCGGCCTTCTCCGTCCAGTAGTTCTCCAGCACCACATCGTTCATCGGCAGGATGTCTAAGAAGTCGCCGCAGGATGTGAGAAGGAGAGCAGAAGTGAAAAGTGAAAAGTGAATAGTGAATAGTGAAACACCTTTCGCCCAATTGAATGATTTGTTTATCTTTGTAATCATAATTATCAATTATCAATTGTCAATTATCAATTAAAATTGAATCGTCACACCGCCTGTGAACGACTTGGCCCTCGGGGTCTTTGCCGAGTCATAGACGATACCCAATGAGCCATAGCCGACCTCCGGGTCTGCGCCTGAGTATTTCGTCAGACAGAACAGGTTGTTGGCTGATACATACAGACTCAGCTGTGTCAGGCCCCATCTCTTGATGATCTTCGGGTCGATGGAATAGCTGATCTGTGAGTAGTTCAGACGGATGAATGATCCGTCTTCCACGAAGCGGTCACTGCCGAGCCAGTTATAGCCCGTCTGTCTGAGGGCGCGGGGCATGTCGGTGATGTCACCCTCCACGCGCCATCGCCAGTTCACGGCACGGCTCTGGTTGTTGTTCTCATACATATTCTCTACCCGCATACGCGCCTCGTTGATGATCTTGTTGCCGTAGCGGAAGTTAAACTGGTTGTTCCATGTCAGTCGTCCGAAGTTCAGCTTGAAACCGAAGCCGCCGGTAAACTTGGGCAGCGACGATCCTAAATAGACGATGTCGAGCTCGTTGATCTGGCCGTCGGCATTCACGTCGTCGTAGATGGCATCGCCGCCGCGGAACTCGTAGTTCACCGAGCCGGCGCAGAACATCATCGGCTTCGTCATATTGTTCTCGTCGAGGATGACGACGCCGTCCTTATCCCTGGCAACAGGGGCATTGGGACCGCTCACCCCGGGAATCTCCTCAGCCGAATAGTCGCTGTACTGATAGACGCCCTTATAGCGGAAGCCGTAGATGCTTCCCAGTGCCGCGTTCAGCTCCACGCGTGTCAGGTAGGAGCCGTTCTGTCGGTTGAACTCGCTGTTCAGGCTGGCCAGACAGGTCTCGTCCATCGCCGTGATCTGGTTCTTGTTGTTGGCGAAGGTGATGTTGAAGTCAGCCGAGAACTTGCCGATACGGATGATGCGGTTACCGTTCAGGTTGAATTCCCAACCGATGTTCTTCATGTCGCCCACGTTCTGATAGGCCAGTGTGGCATAGCCCGATGAGGTGGGGATGCCGCGGTTAGCCATCAGCAGGTCGGTAGTGTATTGCCAGTAGAACTCCACGTTACCCGTGATGCGGTCGTCGAACAGTCCGAAGTCGGCACCCAGGTTATAGGTCTCTTTCTGTTCCCATTTCAGGTTCTTCAGCTGGATGTTCTGGGGATAGATCGTTCCCTCACCCAGATAGCCCGAGCCATTGCGGTATTTGCTGAAATAGAGACCTTCGGCACCAGGCTGCTTTCCCACGATACCCCATCCCGGACGTACCGAGAGCATCGATATCCAGGGCAGTGCCTTCTCGAACCATGGCTCCTTGTGGATGTTCCAACGCACGGAGAAGGCGGGGAAGTTACCCCATCGCTGGTCGTCGCCGAATTTCGTACAACCGTCGCGGCGTACTGACACGTCAGCCATATAACGGCCCTTATAGGCATAGTGGGCCGAGTAGGTGAAATAGATGCTGCGCCATTGTCCGCTACCGGTATTCATGTCGCTGATGATACCTTCGGCGGCGGTACTCTGGATGGTGCCCGAGGGCAGACCCCATGCAGTGGTGCTCTGCGACGATGAGTTACCGCTGGTCAACTGGCCGCGCAGCATCATCGTCAGGGAGTGGTCGTGGTTTCTGAATACAGGTGTGAATGTCAATGTGTGTGTCGTCGTCACGCCAAGGCTCTTGTTCGACGAGGCCGTCGTGCGGTTGGCCGACGAGGGATGATTAGCGGCCTCGGGGTCGTTCCATCCCGCAGTACTCAGCGAGAGCGGCATATACTGGTCATCATAGCGGTTGAAGATGTTGAATACCACTTTTCCCTCGTAGTTCAGACGCGTTTTGTCGTTGTCGATGCCCAGCAGGTCGTACCTCAGTTTGAACTCCGGCGTGATATTGTAACTCGTCTCGTCGTTCTTCGCCTGGTGGGCCAGTGCGATGGGATTCTTATAGTTCAACTGGTCGCGCAGCGCATTGCTCACTGTCGGCAGCATCGAATAGTAGTCTTCGAGGTCGTTCCCCTCCCTGTCCTGTTCATAGATTGACAGGTTCGGCATCCTCACGTATGCTATCGACAGCAGGTCGCCGTTGTTCTTCTTGTTCTTCGTATAAGTCAGCGCAATATTCGTCTCAATCTTGATGCGGTCGCTGACAAAGTAGTCGAGGTTGACGCGCGAGGTGAAACGGTCCAGCTGCTGCTCGATGATTGATCCTGTCTCGTGGTCATAGCCTGCACCGATGCGGAAGTGAGCCTTCTCACCGCCGCCGCTCAGTGCTAAGTAATGGTTCTGTCGCCAGCCGGTCTTCTTCACTTCAGCGAGCCAGTCGGTATTGTTGTTATACATCTCATACTCCGCGAAGCTGGGGTTATAGTTCAGCTCGGGGATGTTGCTGGCAGCGTCGCTGAGTGCCGGGTTGAAGTATTCCTCTTTCAGTAGCATCGTGTATTCGTCGCCGTTGAGCATCTGGTAGCCGTCGGGCTGGTAGGTACCCGTCAGTCGGAAGCTGTAGCTCACGCTGGTCTTGCCGCGGCTGCCGCGCTTGGTCTTGATCTCGATCACACCGTTGGAGCCTTGTGAGCCCCAGATGGCCGTGGCTGCAGCGTCCTTCAACACGGAGATACTCTCGATGTCCTCAGGGTTTACGTTCAGCAGTTCGGCAAATTTCTCCTCGTTGGCACTTGAGAAGTCAAAATCGTTGGTGTTCGTTTCCCAGACGTTGCCGTCCACCACGATGAGCGGTTCACTGGAACCGTTGATACTCGACACACCGCGCAGGCGCATCGATGTGCCGCTACCCAGATTACCCGTGTTAGCCACAATGTCGAGTCCGGCGATACGGCCCTGGAGGGCCTCATCGACGGTCGTCATGCTCAGGCCTTCGAACTCCTTCATGCTGATGCTCTGCTGGGCTGTCGATACCTCGTCAAGCGGGATGTTCAGACCCGAGCCACCCGAACGCCGTTTGGCGGTGACCGTCACTTCCTTCACCTGTGTGGCATCTTCCATCTTGATGCTGTACTTCGTACGGTTCAGCGCCAACGTAATGGTCTTGTAGCCTACGAAGGATACACGCAGTTTGTCCTTTGGGTTCTTCAGCTTGAATGAGAAGTTACCGTTTGCGTCGGTCGTGGTCGATGCCACGATACGCTGGGCGGCGTCAATCTCCACCACGTTGGCCATCATCACCGGTCCGAAGGCGTCGGTGACGGTACCACTGATGATGTCGCCAGCCTGCTGGGCAAAAGAAGTGAGAAGTGAAAAGTGAAAAGTGATAATTATCAATCCCAGAATTCTGTATAGTCGTTTCTTCATAATCTTTCGTATTAATTATCAATTATCAATTGTCAATTATCAATTAACAGGGGTTTGTCAATCAGGTGAACGACAGCTGACGAACTGGTCTCAATGGTGGTGGCACCGGCAGCATCCTGGCTGTTGTACTGGAACTCACGGGCCATCAGGTTGTAGAGTGCCGGATTGCTGGTCACCACATGGGCCGGCTCACGGCTCCTGTCCTTCTTGCTGGCCTGGTCCTTCAGGGTGATGCCATTGTCAGTCAGGGTCACGTTTATGCGATAGAATCGCTCTGTCGTCGGGTCCACGACGGCTGTCTCGTAGTCGGCACTGTCTCTTTCGGCTCCGATAAACAGGGCGTTATCCTGAATATGGTATTTCAGGAAATTCACGATTTGCAGTGAGTCGCGCATCTTGGCGTCCAGATTGCCCTGTTCAGCGTAGGCGTCCACCTTTTCCCATGTCGACAGCTTGCCTGCTTTCTGCAGGGCCTCGATGCTCTCGTTGGTGGGCACGTAAACCGTGTAATGATAGGTGTTCAGGGTTGAGATGTTATCGCCGCCAGTGGAATTGCGCTTGTTGTGGATACGTTCAAACAGACCACTACCGTCCATCAGTTCCAGGAACTTCGAGAACTCCTCATGCTGTGTCAGAATGTCGCGCACGGTGTGGCGGGTACTCAGGATAGGTGCTTCTTCCAAAATGTAGGTTTTGCCGTTGCCGCCCTGTGTCTGGTCGTAGATATAGCTGACGCGGAGGGGCTTTCCCTCGTTGATCTGGTAGCTGCCCTCCACGGTCATGCCGTTGGCACCGGCCTCTACATTGTTGACACGGATCTCCGTGCCGCCCTTCGTGCGATAATAGGTGTGTCCGTCTTCCACGTTACCGATCACGATATGTGTGTCGAGAACATCCTTCAGACGGTTCCTGATGGTATTATTGTCGCGGATGACACGCAGGCTGTCGCCAATCTCACCCGTGGCTGGGTCGTAGGCAAACACACTGGCCCAGACACGCTCTGCCTCGTTCACCTTCGTTGCGTCGTAGTGGAACCGCAGCAGCTCCGTACGGCTCTTGCCGTAACTGCACGGGTCGATATATTGCAGCAGTGCCCCATTGGTGGGGATGAACAGGCTGTAGTAAGCGTTCAGTGAGTTCAGGTAGACGTTATACTGCAACTGTTCGATGGCCCAGTAGAGTATGCGCATGGTCTCATTAATCAGTGCGGGGAATGATACGCTGACGTAAGCCGTCGGTGAATAGACGCGGTTGGTCAGGTAGATGGCACCGTTGCAGCCGAGCCATACCGAGTCGATGGCAGCGCGCTCCACGCCCATCGGGTCGTTGGCATCGTTGAGGATACTGTTGAATTTCGACGGTACTGACGAGACGAACGAGCTGAGCATATTATTGTTGATCAGTTTCGAGATGACATCGTCGGGCACGCGGTCCCAGCTGCCGTAATAGTCGCGGAGCACCTTGCCGGCTCCCTCGTTCCAGTATTCGTTCATGGCCTGGTCGCTGGGCACCATCATCACGGCCATGTCACGCTGCATAGCGATATTGCCGCCTTGGTCGTTCAGACCAGCATAATAAGCGTTCCACTCGGGGTCGTACTTCAGCAGACCGTTTACAGGACCTCTGTCGGGTGTAGCGTTCAGACGCTGTCCACCTTGTGACTTCTCTGAGAAGAACCGTTTCTGGAAAACGGTGTCAACGTGGGTGTTGTAGAGGTAGTTGTATTGTGTCGTGGTGGCCTCGTCTACAGGATAGGGCGCACAGAAACGCTCCAGCAGACGGTTGAAGATGCTTGTGTTTTGCTTGCTGGCCAGCAATTCTGCCATGTTGGGTAGCGGGGTGATGACCTCCTGCATCTTATGGATAAAACCGTTTGAACATTTGATGTTGGCCTGATCCACCTGGATGCCATTCACACTGGCTTCGCCGGCCTGACGATGGGTCGTGTTGTTATAGATGAAGTCATAATCGTCGTTGGTGATACGCTTGTTCACCAGTTGCTTCTCAATGAACTGGACCAGCGGCACCACGGAGTTGTCCGTCATGCACACCATCGGGTTGCCGGCCTCACGGTGACGCTTCCAATAGGGGTTGTCAGGCATCTGGCTCGGACGAAGCACGGTAACAGAGTCGTAAGAGGTGTTAGAGGCAAAGCGCCTCATACATTCTCCCTCGCGGGGAGGCGTTCCTTCCACGCTGGGCAGGGTGCCCAGCTGCATAGAGTTGTCAAGCATACTGCCAAAGAGCAATAGCTTTTTCTGCGAGGTGGACAGTTTGTTGTAGCTTGTCACGCCCCACGCATTGTTACGGTAAAACCGCTCGTAGGCCTCGTCATCGGCCACAAAGAGCGTTTTCGACCCCGTCTTTCCCAACACTTCGGAATAGTTGAGGTCTTTGATCATCTGCACCGTGTTCGTGTAGTTCCCTTGCTCGTCGAGCCAGCTGTAGATGCTTGCTCCCCAGCCTTCGGGCGTCTTTTCGTCGAGGTCATATTCCTGACACGACGTTAGGCCTATGCCACCAACCAGTGCTGCGGCCATGACCAGCCTCCATGCCCTGTAGCGCTTTGGGGGATAGTCTTGGCTTTGCTTCCAAAAATCTTTTCTGGTTTTCATAACGTTTTTTGAGGATTTGTTTAATTGTTGTTATTTTGGGTGCAAAGTTACATCTTTTTAATATATTTATATTCTTTATTTATTTCGCAGGCTTTTCTTTATGTAAAGGTGGTTTTACTATTTGTTTCATTTGTTTTGGCTTTTGTGCCATCAAAAACAAGATCACAAGAAATACAAATAGCAAAGAAAGAGAAACAAACGTGATAGCGGGTCTCGGAAAAAGTGTGTACCTTTGCAACCGAATAGTGTTTCTTTGAAATAAACTTCATAAGTGGAATATTGCATTAGTTATGGTAAAACTATGCTCGCGGCCAGCCTGTATGAGAATATCGGCGGCCGCTTTTTTGTTACAAATATTAAAAATATGATAATATTATTTGTGTAATTTATTTTTTTTTGTATCTTTGTGCCCGTAATAGACAAAAAGTACTAAGCATAGTTTTACCATATAGCTAATGAAACGGATCGTTTCTCTTTTTATAGTCATGTTTGTGTGGCTGTTGCCTCTTCGGGCACAGTTGGGTCATTTCTATCCTTCTGAGCGGTTCTCCAGCGGCCTTGTGAACCGGGTATGTCAGGATAGTTATGGCTACGTCTGGGTTGGCACCGAATATGGCCTGAACCGTTTCGACGGCTATCGTTTCATGTCGTATCTGCACCGGCAGCATGAGGAGGGTTCGTTGGGGAACAATGATGTCTCGAGTATGCTTTGCGACCGTGAGGGGCGTTTCTGGGTGGGTACTGCCAAGGGCCTTGACCGTTATGACTACACGACGGGCCAATTCGTTCACTATGCGTTTGAGGGGAATGTCCGACCCAGGGTGACATGCATCGCGGAGTGCGCGGCGGGGCAGTTGTATGTGGCGACGGCTGGCTATGGGCTGTTCAGATTAGACGACGGGCAGTTGCGCTTGGTGGCCGACGGACTGACGACACCCGACGAGATACGGTTCTTCAATGTCTTCATGTGCGACAGCAAGGGACGCTTCTGGAAGTGCGGCTACTCGGATGTGGTGACCATGCGGGAGCCCGACGGCACGACGGCCAGGATGACTTCTCCCCTTGGCAATGTGCTCGACTTCATAGAGCGTGACGGCGAGATGCTGGTGGTCAGTCTGCATGGCATCTGCATCTATGCCGACGGCGGTCTGAAGCCAGCCCGCATCGACTGTTCTGCCTTCGGTGGGCAGACCGTCCTGGCCAGTGCGTTCCGTAGCCGACGGGGGGATATATATATAGGTACGCGAGGCGACGGGCTCTTCCGCCTGCCTCATGGCTCGCACAAGCTGGAGCGTGTGGCGACGTCAGCCAAGGGCATCGACCTGCGTACGGCCAAGATATGGGACATCTGTGAAGACCGCGGCGGCTCGCTGTGGATAGCCTGTTACTCGAAGGGATTGCTGCAGTTGCGCGACACGCCGCCGCTGTTCCGGTCGTCGAGTTTCAGTGCGCAGGGGATGAACGTGGGTTCTATGGTGTCGTCGGTATGTGAGGGTGACGGGGGCATGACGTGGGTCACGGTGCAGGGTAACGGCATCTATGGATTCGACCGCGAGGGGCGCATCGTGGCGAAACCGGCTTGTCCGTCGAACCCCGAGATGATCTGGCGCGACAGCCAGCGGCACTACTGGGTGGGTACTAACGACGCGCTGTATGCCTACGATCCTGCGACGGGCCGGAGCCAGCGGCGCGTTACCTTCGAATGTGACAAGATAAACGCGATGACCATCGACGACAGGGGGCAGATCTATCTGTCGACCTACTCGCGGGGGCTTTGTATCTATAACCCGCAGACAGGAGAACTGCGGAATTTCCGTTCTGCCGACCGCGACTCGCTGCGAGGGCATATCTGTAACGACTGGGTGATGGCGATGATGCCCGACCGTGAGGGCCGTGTCTGGATAGCCACCTCGGACGGTATCTCGTGTTACGACCCGCACCAGGACAGTTTCCTGTCGCAAGGTTGGCTGCAGATGCTGACGGGCGTGAAGTGTAACAGCCTCTGTGCCACCTCCCGTGGGGAAATCCTGATAGGTACTGACCAGGGCTTGTACGCCTACAGTTCCGGCTCGGAACCGCAGGCTGTGGCGGAGATGGCCGACAAGGTGGTCGGCTATATCGTCGAGGCTGCCAATGGCGACATTTGGTGCTCGACGCCCATGGGACTCTGGCAGTATGACGTCCGTAAGAAGGTTTGGTTCAGTCATGTCAGCGGCAATGGCCTTGTTTCCAGGGAGTATATCAGTTGTGTGGGCCTCCATACCGAGGATGACAGGATCTGTTTTGCCACCAACGACGGCTTGACATTCTTCTATCCAAAGGATGTGACGAGCAGTCGGACGGCACTGCCGGACGTGCAGTTGACGGGATTCAGTGTGGCCGGACATGACGTCAGCCCGGTCGTAGGCACCGACCATTTCCGCGTTTCCTATCTTGAGACGGCCTTACAGATGGAGTTCTCGCTGCTCGACTTCAACAACCCCCGTAGCATTATCTACGAATATAGTGTCGGTGGTGGCGCCTGGATACAGAATCCTGAGGGACAGAACGACATCCAGTTGAATCACTTGCAGCCTGGCATCTATCATATTCAGGTGCGGGCACTCGCCGAGGGCCTGCATTCGGCCGTGAAGACCATTACCGTGGAAGTCACTCCGCCCTGGTATCAGTCATCAGTGGCCTACTGCCTTTACCTGATGGTGCTGGCCGCCCTCGTCTGCACGGTCATCTACAGTTATCGTCGGCGGGCTAAACGGCAGTTGGATGAGGAAAAGATGAAATTCCTGATGAATGCGACACACGATATCCGTTCGCCGCTGACGATCATCCTTTCGGTGCTGAAAAACATTAAAAGAGAAGGTGAGGAAGTGAGAAGGGGAGAAGGTGAGGAAGTGAAAGGTGAAAAGTTGGCAAGGTGGAAGGAGGCTCATGAAACCATTGAACATAATGCCCAGCGCATCCTGACGTTGGTGAACCAGATCCTCGATGTCAGGAAGATCGACAAGCAGCAGTTGCAGCTGCATTGTCAGAATACGGATATGGTGGCTTTCACCAAAGGGGTCTGCAAGCTTTTCGAGTTTACGGCCAAGGAGCGGCATATCCGGTTCTCGTTCAACCATGAGGAGGCAGACGGCTTGGAGGCGTGGATTGACCGTATGCAGTTCGACAAGGTCATCACCAATCTGCTCTCCAATGCTTTCAAGTACTGTTATGACGAGGGCGAGGTGACGGTGGCCTTGCGGAAAACCGGGGATGACATGACACTGACCGTTGCCGACGATGGCATCGGGCTTGACGACGATGCTCAGAAACACATCTTCGACCGTTTCTATCAAGGCAGCAATTCCCGAAGGATGCATATCGACGGCACGGGCATCGGACTGAACCTGTGTAAGATGATTGTGGAGATGCATCATGGCAGGATCGAGGCCTCGAACCGGACTGATGCCAAGGGATCGGTCTTTACAGTGACTCTGCCTTTGGGACATGCACATCTGAAACCGGAGGAGATGGATCAGGAGCAGCACTTGTCACGGCAGAGGGAAACGGCAACTCCAGCCGCCCACCACCCGGCGCTCTCCTCAAAGCGCCGTGTGCTCATGGTCGATGACGATCTGGAGATGGCCCGCTACGTATCCTCAGAGTTGAGCCGCTATTACCAGTTCGGCATTTGCGGCAACGGCAAGGAAGGCCTGAAGGAGCTGTTGACCAATGACTATGATGTCGTGGTGAGCGACGTAATGATGCCGGAGATGGACGGTTTCACGATGCTCCGGATGATCAAGACCAATATCAATGTCTCGCATATCCCAGTTATCATGCTGACCTCGAAGGCCGATGTCGCCAACCGTCTGGAGGGCCTGGAGCGAGGGGCCGATGCCTTCCTGGCCAAGCCTTTCGATATGGAAGAGCTGCACATGGTGATTGAGAACCTGGTGCAGGGACGCCTGCGACTGAAAGGCAAATATTCCGGTGCCCAACAGGCACAGGCCGACAAGGTGGAACAGCGCGAGGTGAAGGGCAACGACGAACTGCTGATGGAGCGCATTATGAAAGTCATCAACAAGCATATCTCCGACAGCGACTTCAATGTGGAGCGCCTGACACAAGAGGCGGGTATCAGCCGTGTGCAGCTGCACCGGAAGATGAAGGAACTGACGGGCATCTCCACCAGTGAGTTTATCCGTAACATCCGGTTGGAACAGGCAGCACGGTTGCTGAAAGAACAGAAAATCAATGTGACACAGGTGGCTTTCGCAGTCGGTTTCTCCAATCTGGCGCATTTCTCCACCGTTTTTCATAAGCATTTTGGGGTGTCACCGTCCGATTTTACAAAAATGAAAGAAAAAGAAACAAACGTGTAAGCGTGTTTCGACGTAAAGCTGTAATTTTGCACCCGAATTCACTTTACTTTTTATTAAACTTTTACAAACATGAGAAAAACTTACCAAATGATTCTTGCCCTGGCACTGATGGTGTTGGGTGCGATGAATGTGACGGCAGGAGAGATCATCTCGTTGGAAGAGGTGCCCTTCTGTTCTTGGGATGGTTGGACTGCCACGGCCAAGTCGACGGGTGATGCCGATTGTGCTTGGGTGATTGGCGAGGCCACCGGTCAGCCTTACGGCGATCCCAGTGTAATCAATTATGCCGACTTGTCGATGTATTCGCGACTGTTGGTGAAGGTGAGCGACGGTACGCCGCGCTTCCTCTTCAACCGCGACGTCGATGAGGGTCAGTGGAACGAGGTGGAGGCCGAGTCGCACCTGATCGACAACACCAAGGGCGGCTGGTCGGCCAAGTACTTCACCCAGGAGGGCGACGTGTATGTGGTCGATCTGAAGCAGATCACGAAAGACAAGGGTTATGCCCACCTGCACGCCATCAAGGGTGCCAACTGGGCTAACGTCACCGTGGAGTCGATGGAGGTGGAGAAAGTCGGCAAGGCCAAGCAGATCGGCTGGATCAACCTGATCAACAACAGCAACATGGAGGGTGACGACGCCAGCAGCTTCTTCTCGAAGGTGGCCAAGAGCGCTCCCTTCCAGTCGGAGATCACCGACGGCGTAGGCGTCGACGGCAGCCGCGGCATCGTGGTGGAGGCCACCGCCAAGGAGAGCGACGCCTGGGACAACCAGTTCTGGTTCCGCTTCAACGAGGCTCTGGCTCCCGAGGCCAAGTACCGCGTATCGTTCAATTACCGTGCTGATAAGGATGCCACCGTCTCTACGCAGGCCCACTGGGAGCCGTCGGAGTACATCTGGTACGACCTGTTCGGCAACCTCGAGTTCACCTCGGAGTGGAAGACCTTCGAGAAGGAGGGCGTGGTCACCGCCGACCAGTCGAAGCCCGAAGAGGGAAAACCGTTCCTCTCAGTGGCCTTCAACCTCAACGAGCTGGCTGATGCCAACAACTACTACTTCGACAACATCGTGTTCGAGGTATATAAGGCCGGTATCGTGGCTGAGTACAACCTTGACATCGTGAAGGTGGACTTCGGTTTCGACACGAACATTGCCGAGCTTGTGAAGGCTTGCGGCAAGCCCCGTCTGATCTTCCCGAAGGACATGGTGAGCGTCACCCAGAACGGTGAACCAATGGAGATCATGTCGGTGGAGGGATTCGCCGACGGTCGCTTCTACATCTTCATGGAGGAGCCTCTCGACGATATGGCGACCATCCACGTGAAGATCACCAACCCTGCCGATGCCCGCTATCACCTGATATATACCAACGGCCCGGGCGGTGACATCCCCACCTTCGACGACGACGCAGAGGGTAATCCCGACGTCGGTCAGGGCGAGGACGAATATGCCTATAACTTCGTGACGCCGGTGGTGATCAATGCCGATCCCGAGGACGGTTCGTTCAACCTGCCGAACTCGATCAAGGAGTTCCGCGTGACCTTCGACAAGCTGACCGACTGCGCTGCCCTGGTAGCCAAGTTGGGTAAGGAGACCCTGACCAAGACGCCTGCCGAGGGCTTTGCCGAGGAGATCGTGCTCAGCCGCAGCGGTGACGACCTGGCAACGGGCGAATATACCATCACCCTCGACAAGATCTATCCCGACGAGCGACTCTCCGACGATGAGTTCGGTAAGTACAGCTATTCGTTCTACGTGGGTAAGGTGGAGTATGATCCGAACGACCAGCCGAAGGTGCTCGTGAAGGACAACTTCAGTGAGACTGAGGACGGCTTTGTGCCTGAGGGATGGACCGTGGTGTTCAACGGCAGCGAGCGCGACCATGGCGTGAATGTCGGCAGCGGACCGCGTAACTTCATCTTCGCCGACGGTGGCGACTTCAAGGGTGCCCTCTACTATCGTACGGACAATGCCGACGACGAGGGCTATGTGATGTACGGTCAGGAGCCCGGCTACTACCTGAACTTAGAGGCCGGCAAGAACTATAACATCCATTATGCCAGCGTGGCATGGAAGGGTACGCCCTACACCGTGTTCGAGCTGCTGAATGCCCAGGACGAGGTGGTCGTCAGCCGTATCGATGCCACCAATCCCAGTATGGGTGGCAACAAGACAGCCATCACGGGTTCGAACCTTGTTGAGTTCAAGTTCACCCCCGAGGTTTCTGGCGAATACCGTCTGAAGTGGAGCCCCGCCGCCAACGCTAATGGCGACAAGGGTACGGGCATGGTGGAGAACCTGCTGGGTAACGTTGAGGTGAAGTATATGCCTAATCAGCCTGGCATCGAGGTGACACAGATGCTGGCCGCCGCTATGGAGAATGCCAAGCGCGTGAGGGATGAGAACGACGACGAGCGTCACCATGGCACTGCCTTCGATGCCCTTGACGCTGCCATCAAGAAGTATGAGGCTGAGTCGCCTTCATACACAGCACCGTCGAAGTATGAGGCTGCCACAAAGGAGCTCAACGAGGTCTCTGAGGCCATGAAGAGCCACCGTCAGCTGATCGATACATACGACCCGCTGCCCGTACAGGCTCAGGAGATTATCGACAACAACGCTGACAAGAAGTTTGCCAAGACCGCCCTTTATCAGCAGTTGAAGGATGTGAACAGCAAGTATGTGGTGATGACCACTGAGAAGCAGATCGATCCTGAGACCGGTGAGGAGAAGGACGTGGAAGTGGCCGCACCGAAGCCTCTGACCGACGATGTTGAGCTGCAGGCTGCCATCGACGAGCTGAAGGCGATTGTCAACACCACCAAGCTGCTGTTCACCGAAGGTGAGTCGAAGACCGCTGACACTGGTGTCAAGGTCCTCGTGGAGCGCCTGCGTCTGGGTGTGGTAGGCCTGAATGAGCTGGGTGTCACCGACGATCCCGTCATCACCGAGGCTAATGATGCCCTGACTGACGACGATGCCCTGGCCGGACGGATGAAGAACCGCATCAAGGCCATCATCTATGATCAGCTGAAGGAGCGCGACAACCAGCTCTTCGCTGAGACCATCGACCCGCTGACGGAAGAGACGGTCACACCGACCTATAACATGACCGTGTTCGTGAAGAACCCGAACATCTACAAGCAGACGGCTGACATCAACTTCACGCCGGAGAATGTTCCCGGTTGGACAACACCTGAGGGCTACAACCGTCCCGGACTGTCTTGGGGCTGGGGAGCTACACAGGGTAGCGACGAGATTGCTGAGGACTGCATGTTCCAGACATGGGGCAGTGCCTACCGTGCTGAGCAGACCATCGAGGACCTGCCTGTGGGTGTCTATACCATCAAGATGGGCTTCGGCGAGCGTATGAACGACGATGAGAACAACATGGTTGGCAGCTTCGTCTATGCCAAGACTTCGCAGACACCGGTTGTCGGTGAGGGCGAGGAGGAGCAGTTCGCTGCTACCGCTGACTGCCCAGGCATCGGCCAGTCGTTCCCGTACGACAACACCACGCTTGAGAATGTGGTTGTCGCTGACGGAAAGCTGACCATCGGTGTCAATGGTGGTCCAAGCTCGCATACCTTCTTCAGCCAGGTAACCCTGCTGATGGCTGGATCTGTATCCGGCTTCGACTATGGCAAGGCATACGAGGAGGTGCTGGCCGGTATCAAGACACTTGATGCACCGGCAGCTGCCAACGTCCGCGCTATTCAGCTCTTCGACCTCAACGGCCGTCGGCTGTTGAAGGCTGGAAAGGGTGTCACGATTATCAAGAAGATCATGAGTGACGGCACTGTCCAGACGGAGAAGGTTGTGGTTAAATAACAAAATTTAAAAAATTGTAAGGAAATGGCGGACTTCGGTTCGCCATTTTCGTTTTTTTTTGTTACCTTTGCCGCCAGTTAGATAATTGACTTTGAACATTGGACATTGAACTTTGCATTTATGCTTGAGCTTGCGAAAAACTTTATGATTACTAAAAAGGGCAAAAAAATAGTGAATTTTTCACTTTTCACTTCTCTCTTTTCACTCCTAATCGTGGCTGGCTACCTGCTTGCCTTCGAGGGTGAACTGTTGTGGAAGGTGCAGGAGTTGAACCTTTTCCTGGATACACCGCTGTTCCTGAAGCAACAGATGGTGACTTCCGGATGGCTACTGACGTGGTTAGGGTGTTATTTCACGGAGTTCCTGTATCATCCTTGGCTGGGCGTGACGCTGCTCGTCGCATGGTGGGCGGTGATGCTGCTGGTGATGGCTCGGGCGTTCCGTGTACCTGCCCAGTGGACGGTGGTGCTGCTCATCCCGTTGGCTGCCATCGTCATTATGAATGTCGATCTGGGGTACTGGATTTATTATCTGAAACTCCGTGGACATTTCTTCGTCGCCACTATCGGCACCACGCTGGCCGTTGCCTCCGTCTGGGGCTTCCGCAAATTATCAATTGTCCGCTCGGCTTTGCCGCTTGGCTCGTCCAAGAATTGTCAATTGTCAATTGTCAATTGTCAATTATCAATTGCCTACTTGTTCCTCAGCCCCGCCGTGCTCTATCCGCTGATAGGTTTCTACGGACTGTTGGCGACGGCGTTGATGGCTGTCCTTTGGTTGGGTTCGAAGGAACGGACGGTCAGCAGCCGTCTTGTTGTCTTAGGTGTTGCCCTGTTGTCCATCATTTTCTGGCCTCTGTTCTATTATAATTATGTGTTCTGTCAGACGGGCATCCAGAATATCTGGTGGACGGGCCTGCCGCTGTTTGTGATGGACGAGGAAAAGTCGCTCTATTATCTGCCATACGTCGTGCTGGTTGCCTCGCTGCTGTTCCTGGCAGTGATGTGTGGCAGGTGGAAGGAGTCAGGAGTGAAAAGTCAGAAGTCAGGAGTTATGTTCCTTTGTGTGCAGGTCGCTGTGCTGGCTGTGGTAGGTTTTAGCGTGTACCACTTCTGGTATAAGGACTATAACTTCCATAAGGAATTGCGTATGCAGCAGTGTGTGGAGCGTTGCGACTGGCTGGGTGTGCTCGACGAGGCTGCCGAGGCCGACGATGAGCCCACAAGGGCCATCGTCCTTATGCGGAATCTGGCATTGTTCCGCTTAGGTCGTCAGGGCAATGAGATGTATCACTATCTGACGGGCGCCAAGGCTCCCAATGCCCCCATCCCTGTCAGTACGATGCAGGTGGCAGGGCGTGCCATCTATTATAATTATGGTCTGGTGAACTATAGTCATCGCTGGTGTCTGGAGGAGGGCGTAGAGTATGGGTTCCGTGCCGACCACCTGAAGCGCCTGATGCTTTGTGCGCTGGTCGATGGCGACGATCAGGAGGCCCGTAAGTATGCCGGTCTTCTGAAGCATACACGCTACCACGGGGAGTGGGTGGCCAAGTATGAGCGCTTCATCGGACACCATGACCAGCTTACGGCCGATCCGGAGTTTGAGCCCATCTGTCGGCTGATGAAGAGCGGCGACGTGTTGGGCTCTGACCAGATGCTGGTTGAGAAATTCCTGATGACGCAGTTCGTCAATGGTAAGAGTGATGACCCCCTCTTCAAGGAGCAGGCACTGCTCTCAGCCCTCTGGATGAAGGATATCCAGGCCTTCTGGCCACGGTTCTTCGACTATGCCCAGAGCCATCCCGACGTTCACATGCCTACCCACTTCCAGGAGGCAGCCTATCTCTACGGCCATTTGGAAAAGGGCGTCGATATCAGTGTGATGCCCTTCGACGATCAGGTGAAACGCGACTACGACGGTTTCATGGCCCTGGCTCAGCAGTGTGCCGGCATGAGCGAGGAGCAGATGCGACCTGTGTTCTATCCGCACTTCGGGCATACGTTCTACTACGAGTATTACCTCGTCCGCAACCAAAAGCTTTATTAAATTGACTTTGAACTTTGAACTTTGAACATTGAACATTATGATTACAAAGATAAACATTCACTTTTCACTTTTCACTTTTCTCTTCTCACTCCTTCTCACCTTCTCACTCCTTCTCACTTCATGCGGCAACGCCAACGTGCCTGACCAGTTTACGGAGGTCAATCAGACGCCACGCATCTATCCGGACTACACGGGAGTGACTATACCGATTAATATAGCACCTCTCACCTTCGAACTGGAGGACTCCTGTGATGAGGTGGTGGCCCGCTTCAAGGTTGGCGACAGTGAACTGGTGTGTGGTGGGGCAGCCGTGCAGCCGGATATGGACAGTTGGCGTGAACTGATGACGAAGGCCGTCGGCAAGGCTATCAGCGTCGAGCTGTTTGTCAGGAACGATGAGCAGTGGCAGCGCTATCGCCCCTTCCAGATAACGGTATCGCCTGATTCGATAGATCCCTATATCAGCTATCGCTTGATATCGCCCAGCTATGTCACTTACGAGGAACTGACACTGAACCAGCGCTGTCTGGAGAACTACGACGAGACGGTGATGGTCAACAATATGCTCTGCGGCACGGAAAAGACAGGCCAGTGCGTCAACTGTCACAGTTACCAGCAGTACAATCCCCGTCGTATGCAGTTCCATGCCCGACAGTACCACGGGGGTACGGTGATTGCCTACGATGGCGAGCTGCGTAAGATCAATATGCGTAATGACTCCATCCTTTCGGCAGGCGTCTATCCGGCGTGGCACCCCTGGTTGCCGCTCATCGCCTATTCCACGAACAAGACGAGCCAGAGCTTCCATACCCACAACAAGAACAAGATCGAGGTGTTCGACTCTGCCAGCGACCTGATTGTCTATCGTCTCGACAAGAACGAGGTGACCAACATCGAGAATGATCCCAACGAGTTTGAGGTGTTCCCTTTCTGGGCTCCCGACGGCAAGACGCTTTATTATTGCAGTGCCCATTTCGAGTTTCACGACAGTATCGGGCATGACGTGGAGACCGTCCGACGGGCGAAGGAAATCAAGTATAACATCTATAAGAAGGCGTTCAATCCCGACACATACGTTTTCGGTCCCCGTGAACTGGTGTTCCAGGCCGACAGCTTGGATAAGAGCGCCACGCTGCCACGCATATCGCCTGACGGACGTTACCTGATGTTCACTTTAGGCAACTATGGGGTGTTCCACATCTGGCATCATGAGGCCGACCTCTACCTGATGGATCTCGCCGATGGCACAGTCAGGTCGATGGATGAGATCAATTCCAATGATACGGAGAGCTACCATTCATGGTCGGGCAACGGCCGTTGGGTCATCTTCAGCAGTCGTCGTTACGACGGAGGCTATACCCGTCCGTTCATTGCCCATATCGATGCCGACGGCAAGGGCTCCAAGCCTTTCGAGTTGCCGCAGGCTGATCCTGACTATCATCGTCAGCTGATGAAGTGCTATAACGTTCCTGAGTTCATGCATGGCCCTGTCGAGGTGACGCCCCAGCAGTTTGCCAGTGTTTTGAAAGCCGGCGACGGAGAGCCTGTGAAATATAAATGATAATTTTTTCGTCTTTTTGTCGTTTGTTTGAAATAAAAGCAGTAATTTTGCACCCGCATGAATCAATCAACTTTAATTTCAAACAAATGACAAAATGAGAAAACAAAGTTTCATGTGGCGGACATTGGCAGTGGCACTGGCAGTGTTCAGTAGTGTTGCAGCAATGGGGCAACAAAAGAAAGATGGTGAAATCGATTGGATGAAGGATTTCACGAGTCGTATCACTCTTAACGGTTATGCACAGGGAGGCTGGAGCTATCAGGATCCCAACGGCAAGAAAACCAATGCCTACAACCTTAAACGCACACTTCTTTGGGCGAAGGCCCGCATCACTGACCGCTGGTCGTTTATGTTTATGCACGATTTCTCCAGCGTGGTTCAGGAGTATTACACCGATTATCGCATCTCCAACGACAAGTCCTTGACCGTCCGTCTCGGACAGTTCAAGCACTCGTACACGATGGAGAACCCCTTGTCACCGACACAGCTCGAACTGATCGACGTCTATTCGCAGGCCGTACTCTATCTGGCTGGCGAAGGCCCCGATCCGCTGAATGGCGTGAACTATGGTCGTGACATGGGTCTCGAGGTCTACGGCGAACTGTTAAACGGTACCTTGAAATATAACCTCGCTCTGATGAGCGGACAGGGTATCAACCGTAAGGACCAGAACAATCAGAAAGACTTTATCGCCAAACTCGAAGTGAAGCCCTTCGACGGTCTTCGCATCGTGGGCTCTGGCTATCTCGGCACTGGCTGTGCTGTGGGAACGGCTGCATGGAACCCAGACATCAAGGTAGGCGACAACTATAAGCGCAACCGCTACAGCGTGGGTGCAGAATACAAGACACATCCTTATTCGCAAGGTCAGTACAAGGAAGCTCGTCCTGCCAGCATCCGTGCCGAGTGGCTCGGTGGTGAGGATGGCGAGGTTGGCTCCCGTGGTGGCTATGTCACCACCACCATCCCTGTGGTGGGAGCCCTCGATGTCGTGGCCTCTGGCGAGACCTACGACCGTAACACGAAGGTGGACGGCTGGGATCAGACCAATCTCACGGTGGGTCTGCAATACTGGTTCTATAAGAAGTGCCGTGTGCAGCTGCAATACACCCGCTGCCTCTGTGGCGAGAACATCAGTTCTAAGGATTACAACTGGCTCCAGGCCCAGGTCCAGGTAGCATTTTAATTGATAATTGACAATTGACAATTGATAATTAATTATGATTTTAAAAGTTTTACTGACGATCATTTTTCTGGTCGTGATGGTAGGCGTGGGATTGTATTCACGCAAGCAGGCCAGTAGTGTGGATGGTTTCGTGTTGGGCGGTCGTGCGGTCGGTCCTTGGCTGACGGCCTTCGCTTTCGGAACAAGTTATTTCTCGGCAGTGGTCTTTGTGGGCTACGCCGGACAGTTCGGATGGAAGTACGGTCTTTCGTCCGCATGGATTGGCATTGGCAACGCCATTATAGGTTCGCTCTTGGCATGGATTATCCTGGGTCGTCGCACGAAACTGATGACACAGCATATCGAGTCGCGCACAATGCCGGATTTCTTCGGCACCCGTTTCAGTGATCAGGGCCTGCGTGTGGTGGCTTCCGTCATCGCCTTCGTGTTCCTGATTCCCTATACCGCAGGTGTCTATAGCGGTATCTCACGCCTCTTCGAGATGGGATTCGAGATTCCTTACGAGTACTGTGTCATCATCATGTCCATTCTTACGGCCGTCTATGTCATCATCGGCGGTTATAAGGCCACGGCCATGAACGACTTTATCCAGGGCATCATCATGCTCTTCGGTATTGTGGCCGTCATTCTCGCTGTACTGAATGCGCAGGGTGGACTGGCAACGGCTGTCGAGAAACTTGCCGCCATCCCTTCTGATGCCGATCCTGCCGTAAACGGTGGTTTCGCCTCATGGTTCGGTCCCGATCCCTGGGGACTCCTTGGGGTGGTTATCCTGACCTCATTAGGTACGATGGGATTGCCTCAGATGGTGGGTAAGTTCTACAGCATCACAGACGAGAGTGCCATCAAGCGTGGTACCGTCATCTCTACTGTCTTCGCCTTCATCGTGGCTGGTGGCTGTTATTTCCTGGGTGGCTTCGGTCGTCTCTATGACCCCGTCATCAACGAGGCTACAGGTAAGATTGCCTTCGACAGCATCGTTCCTGCCATGCTCGTTACCCTGCCCGATGTGCTCATCGCCCTTGTGGTGCTGCTGGTGCTGAGTGCCTCCATGTCAACGCTGGCCTCATTGGTGCTGACTTCTTCAAGCACAATGACCCTCGACCTCATCTATCGCGACAAGAAGTCGTTGCCAGGCGAGGTGGAGGATGGTACCATCGACGATATCGTGGCCGAGAAGATCGAGCGTCGTAAGGTTGTGGTGATGCGTGTGCTCATCATGTTCTTCATCGTCATCTCGCTGTTGATTGCCCTCAATCCGCCGACGTTCATTGCCCAGCTGATGGGTATCTCGTGGGGTGCGCTGGCTGGTGCCTTCCTTGCACCGTTCATGCTGGGTCTCTACTGGCGTGGCGTGACTACAGCTTCTGTCTGGGCTTGCTTCATCTGGGGCGTAGGTCTCACCGTCATCAACATGTTGGCTGGTAATCCCATCAACCCTATCAACTGCGGTGCCATCGCCATGGTGGGTGGCTTCCCAGTGGTTTGGATTGTCAGTCTCTTGACGAAGAAGCTTCCCAAGCAGACGGTCGATACGATTTTCGAGTGTTATAAGTAGTTTGCAACCAAGTTGCACGAAATGTGCCGTATCTTTGCAGCGTGAAATTAAAGAAACTGCAAAGATATGGCACATTTACATGAACATCATTGTGAAAGTTGCTCTCATGAACATCATCATCACGAGCACGAACATCACCACCATGAGCATTCGCTGAAGAAACAGCTCTGGCTCATCGGCATCACCGTTGTCTTATTGATCATTGCCGTTCTCATCGAGCGTGGCCTAATTTTCAATTTTCAATTTTCAATTTACAATTTACTGTTAGTCTATCTCGTACCTTATTTAATAATAGGCCACGAGACGCTGCATGAGGCTTGGGAGGGCATCCTGAAAGGCGATGCCTTCAACGAGCATTTCCTCATGTCCGTCGCCACCATCGGCGCCCTTTGCATCGGTTTCCTGCCTGGGGCAGAGACGGAGTTCCCTGAGGCCGTCTTCGTGATGCTCTTCTTCCAGGTCGGTGAACTCTTCGAGGGCTATGCCGAGGGCAAGAGCCGCGAGAGTATTGCCCACCTGATGGATATCCGTCCAGATGTTGCGCATCTGGAAATAGTGGATAGTGGAGAGTGGATAGTCCACTCTAAACTGAAAGACGTAAGTCCTGAAAAAGTAACTGTTGGTTCAGTCATCGTGATCCGTCCTGGCGAGAAAGTGCCGTTGGATGGTGTGATCCTCGAAGGTAGCAGTGCGCTGAACACGGTGGCCCTGACGGGTGAGTCATTGCCACGCGACGTGAATGTCGGCGACGAGGTGATCTCAGGTTGTGTCAACCTCTCTGGCGTCATCCGTGTCCGTACTACGAAGGCTTTTGGCGAAAGCACCGTCTCGAAGATCATCAGCCTCGTGGAGCATGCTGGCGAACGCAAGTCGCAGAGCGAGACCTTCATCACCCGCTTTGCCCGTGTCTATACCCCCATCGTGGTCTTTGCCGCCCTCGCCCTTGCCATCCTCCCACCGCTTTGGCTGTCAATCTCGTCCTCTCCCCTCACTTTTCACTTCTCACTTTTCACTTCCCACTTCCCCACGTGGTTGTACCGTGCCCTGATGTTCCTCGTGGTCTCCTGTCCCTGTGCCCTCGTCATCAGTGTGCCGCTGACGTTCTTCGGTGGCATCGGGGGTGCCTCGCGCAAGGGTATCCTCATCAAGGGTGCC
>Ga0310786_10001618_pt1 | contig 36170 bp, 21 predicted proteins | sample AusTroGonzalo_MG_FD_203881 | JGI IMG/M metagenome (GOLD analysis project Ga0310786, IMG submission 203881) | Bovine rumen microbial communities from tropical cattle in Woodstock, Queensland, Australia - Gonzalo_03 (v2) (version 2) | ecosystem: Host-associated > Mammals > Digestive system >... | reverse complement strand
TTTGCAAATCAAAATCTAAACGAGCCGTGCAAATCAGTTTTTTATACAACAACTTAAGTTTCATCATCTTAATCGTTTTCGGGGTCACCCTTATCATCCAACTGCTTTACCATTGGGGCTTTTTCACGAAAGTCGCCTTCTATAAGCGAAACGCGCGCCCGAAACTCGACGAGGAGCTGGAGCCTGTCTCCATCGTGCTATGCGCCCGCGACGCCTACGAATACCTCGTTGACCTGATTCCGGCTTTGCTCAAGCAGGACTATCCCGACTTTGAAATCGTCGTGGTGAACGACTGCTCCGACGACGAGACTGAGGAATACCTGAAAGACCTGGAGCGTAACGAGTCGCGTGTGAAGCCCGTGCAACTCAAGCAGCACCTCAACTTCTTCAACGGCAAGAAGTTCCCGCTGTCGATGGGCATCAAATCGGCGAAAAACGACCTCATCATCTTCACCGACTGCAACTGCATGCCCGTCAACGACCAATGGCTGCGCAGCGTGGTGAACCGCTACAACAACCGCACGGAAATCGTCATCGGCTATTGTCCTTACGTTCAGAAGAAAAGCGCGCTGAACCGCATCATGCGTTTCGACGCCTTGCAAAACGGTCTGCTCTACCTCTCCGCCGCCCTCTGCCATCATCCCTATATGGGCATCGGCAAGAACCTCTCGTATCGTAAGGAGCTGTTTTACAGAAAACAAGGATTCATCTCGCATTACACCACCTCCGTGGGCGACGATGACCTCTTCATCAACCAAGCTGCCACCAAGAAGAACACCGAGGTGCTCATCGACGCCGAAGACGCCATCCTCGCCACGCCGCCCAGCACCTTCCATCTGTGGGCGCGACAGAAAAGCAGCCGCTACTCCACCATCCCGAAATACGACGGCCCTTCACGTCTGATGCTGAGCGTATTCTACATCTCCCAGTTCCTGTTCTACGCCTCTTTCATCGCCCTGCTTGCCTTGTGCGCACAACCCGCCTTCGCCATCGCCAACGGCGCGGCGTTCTATATCCCCATTTTGGTATTTTTCTTCCTCCTGCGCTTTGGCAGCCAGATGATTATCTACCACCAAGCCGCGAAGCGTCTGGGCGAAAAAGGACTGCTGCCAGGCTTAATCGTCTACGATTTCCTATTCGCCTTCCTCACGCCTTGGCTCAGGTTCATGGGAAGAATGAACGTCGGGGTGGAATAATAGAATAAGTGGTAAAAAACAGCCCCTCATAAACGAAATAAGTGGGTTTTCTATAGGTGGATGATGTTGTAACAAAGCCAGCCTGAATGATTTCGGGCCGGCTTTGTGACATGTTAAACTACCGCTTCATCAAATAAGTGCAATACTTCCCCAAAAGATGCCTCAACGACAGTTCCCCATTTTGATATCGCTCGGCATCCAAAGTCAGAATGCGCTCTTTGATGGGAATGTTTTCATTGTAAACCGCTGTAAGATAACAGCGATCGCCTTCTTTTACAATTCCAATATCTGTAAAAGCGGATACAACGGCTTCGTTCTCATCACTATAATTAATGGAATAACTTGGACGTTTAGCACCAGGCACATCCATAACCAAGATATGCTTTTCCACCAAATCCTGAAGGTCGCGAATGGCAGTATCTTTCGAGCATTTGCCCAAATTCGCCCAACTCTTGGAGGTGATTTTTGCCTCATAGCCATCAAGGAAAAGGTTCAAAGTGTGGGTCTGCCTCTCCGTCAGAGGAATACTGGCAAAACGCATCCAGAAAAAGGCTTTGTTGAGTACAGTGCTCACCGTGGCATTGGCCTCACGAATGGCTGCCAATAAAGTCCACAGGTACCACACCAACCACTCGGTAATGTCGCCATTGCCGCGCTGCACACGTTCCAAGGTATCGTAGTAATAGTTTTTGTCGCGGTTGATTTCTGACGAAACGTTGTAGAAGCGGAAATGGCTGTTGTCCGCCCGTGCCAAAAACACATCACCGAGAATCCTTGCCAAGCGTCCGTTGCCATCCTCGAAAGGATGTATCGAGACAAACCACAAATGCGCGATAGCTGACCGAATGACAGGCGAAACTGGCTGGTCGGCATTGAACCAATCGATAAACTTCCGCATCTCATTCTCAACCCTGTCGGGCGAAGGCGCAACATAATGCACACGCTCACGGCCAAAGAAACCAGAGACGACGTGTTCCTCATGAGTGCGATACCGCCCCACCTCGATCGGTGCTCCACCGCTAAACCCTGTCGGGAAAAATGCAGACTGCCAACCGCAAAGCTTTTCTTTCGACAAAGGCTGGTCGTAGTTTTCCATCGCATCCAGCATTACAGCGACCACACCCTCCACGTAGTGGGATGAAGGCACAAACTTGACTCCTTCAATACCCAAATGCCGTGCAATGGACGAACGCACTTCGTCTACATTCAGTTTAACGCCTTCTATTTCCGACGAATAAACCACCTCCTTTGTCAGGTTTTCGGCCATGGCTTGCAGCTGGTTATCAAATCCCAAACCAACCAACCGTCCGACCAACCGTCCTTGCTCGCGGCACACTTCATCCAACAAAACGGCGACAGCCTCTGCCGACCAACGGAAATCCGTCCAGTTTTCCAATTCATGAATATACATAGCGCATGATGTTTTGCGTCGATATTCACGCAATATCGTCGCATATTTTGCGGCAAAAATACAAAAATTTCGTCGCACACAAGAAAAGAAACACAAAAAAAGCCCAATGCCTTTCGAGAAATAATTTCATTGTTGCAAATTGCGGCTGCCGCAATGCGACAGCCCTACAACACCACCATTGTAGGGCTGTCACACCGTGGCAGCCGCACATACCAACAAACCAGGAGGCGACCACCTCCCGACGGCCGCCTTCTGAATTAGATTCCGGTTGGGTTAAAGGTTAGTGAACGACATTGCGGACCAAGCGGACAGAACGACCGTAGAAACGATCGTAGCTATACGGGCTAAAGAAGCCGTCATAAAAGTATACACAACTGCCGGAAGTAGCCGACCAATAGTTACCAGTGGAACCGACATTGCTGACCGAAGTCTCGTTACGGCCGCCCGCAGCAGGCAGAAAGACGGCTCCATTAGCTTCAAGCGTGTTCGCCCAGTCGTCAGCGGTGATAGTGTTACTGCCATAATTACCACCATTGGTATTATTCAGCGTGTAAATGGATGTTGTCCAATCATCAGGCAAAAGAATGATCCCATTAATGTCGTTCACCTTGCCTTGCGCCCAGCGAATACCACTTGGGGTGCTGCGACTATTAAACATATACTCCCATTCGGGCAAAGTTAGGGTCCGCCAGCCACTATTTTCCTCGTTGCCGCCATTGCTGATAGCATTATAGCCCCAGTCAGCCTTTCCCGTCTGGTCGTAAAGGTTATAGCCAGAATTACCATATGCATAGTAATCACTGCCGTTTTTGCTCGTGCTCCAAGGCTGGTAACAGTTTGCGCCGTGGTTGTAGCCGCTCGTGCCCCAGCCAAAGAGGTCGCGGTCGACAGTTTCGCTGGTGCTGCCCTGGCCATTATTGCCGAGGCAATCCCATTGGTTGGCTGCAAATTTCCAATAAGGCGTGGCTGCACTACCAATGTATTGCAAATTTCCTTGCGAAAAATACACCTTATCACCACTCGCATTGATGGTGAATCTGCCATTGATGGCTCCAACAGGATAGGATTCAACGAGGTTCACGGCAATGCCCTCGTCCAAATAATCGTTCTCATTGATAACCGGCACATCGAAAGCCTCCGTCATGGCATAACTATCGGCCGTGGCCGTGGCACCAGTCACTGCGCCCTGCGGCAGAAGGATGCCCCATCTTGCTGTTTTGCTCTCCGCGTGAAGCGAGATAATGCCGTAGCCCACCTTGCTGTAAGTGAAACTATTGTCGCTGAGGTTAACCGAAACCTTGTTGTTCATCCCCGTAATGGTGACGGCAACCGTAGTCGGAATGTTGTCGGTGGTAAACTTCACCAAAGCGCACTTGTTGAGGAGTCGGGCTGTGTAGGCGGTCACGCCATCAGTATATTTCACCGTCGAGTGGGCGTAGGCGATTTCGGGGTAGCTCGCCGTTTGGTCGCTGATATTCACGGTGAGGGTGGTCGGCCTGTTCTGGTCATCATTCAAGTTTTCTTCGGTGTTTTTGTTACCTAGCAAGTAGAAATGAAGGTAGTCTGCGGTGCTCAAACTCTCATCAAGGTTGCCGTCGAATTTGCGCAGGCTTTGGCTGTAGATTAGCGTGCCCACATAATGGCCGTTGTTAGCCACCAGCAAAATGTCACCATCTTCAAAGGCGGTGCCGCCCGTTTCGGGCGTGACGATGACCTTTGAGTCGCTGCTCACGTCAAGGGTGATATGCACTTTCCTGCCCTCGTTGTCGTTGGTTGGGGTTTCCGCTTTCTTGCATTGCGCCAAAGTTGTCACCAATGCCAATGCCATGACCAAAATACTTATTCTTTTCATTGTGTTGTTCTCCTTATTTTGCTGGTTTTGTTTGCTTTTTGTTTTTCCTAGTTTTCATTGCGGCATAGCCAAGGCCTGCGGTCACGAGGACGAGCCATCCACTGCCCAAGGGGCTTTGCTGCTCGCCAAAGTTCTGTAGGCTCAAGCCGTTTTGGTTCTCGCCAAACCCTTGCAGGCTGAGACCGTTGGACGAGGTGCCTCTATCTCTGCCAAACAAGCTTTGGCTTGGGGTTTCTGCTGTCTTTCCGTGACCAAACATACCGCGGTTCTGGGCATTCATCCCCATCGGCAACAGCAGCACGGCCGCCAATACCATAGAAAGCGCTACGGCTTTCTTGTTTGTTTTTAGTTTGTTCATTGTATTGATTAGTATTATTGATTATAGATTCACAAAACACTCAATTTCATCAACTTGCAAAAACTTTATCCCTTAATCTGTATCACAAAACCTTCTTCGATGAGCGGCTGCACTAAAGCCCTCATCTCATCCACCGTGAACTTTTGCAGGCCCTCCTCAGGCGTAGGTCTGTCGATGGTGTAGACCATCACCTCACGCGGTTTCAAGAGGCGCACAATGTCCATCCAGCCCTTCAAAACCTCAGGACTTGACGAGTCGAAGTGCTTGCTTTTCAGAAACATGGTCTGCAAAATGAAGTCGCCGTGGAACTGCTTCAAGGCCTCAACGACACGATGGATGTCATAGCCCGGCGCAGGATGGTCGATCTTTTCAATCAGTTCATTCGTCGGGGCATCGATTTTCATCGTCGGGTTGTCGACTTTGCGCAATGCGGCAAACACCTCGGGCTTGTGTACCATGGTGGCGTTCGACAGCACCGTAATTTTCGATTTGGGATAGTATTGGTCGCGAAGCCTTATCGTGTCATCGATGATTAGCGGGAACTCCGGGTTAATGGTCGGCTCGCCATCGCCGCTGAAGGTGATGGAGTCGATGGGCACGCCGTCGGCTTTGCATTGCTTCAGCTTGGTTTCCAATGCGTTGCGCACCCTCTCCGCTGAAGGCAACTTGGTGTCGTCCCGGCCATCTTTATTCCAGCCGCACTCGCAGTAGATGCAATCAAAAGTACAAATCTTGCCCTTTTCAGGCAACAAGTTGATACCCAAAGAGCTACCCAAACGACGGCTATGAATGGGGCCGAAGACGGTTTCTTCTCTGATCATAGAATTTGGTTTTTTGAACAAGTTGACTGTTTGGCTTTTAGCAGTTAGCCATTAGCTATTAGCTCGGTTGCCCGATAGCTAACGGCTAATGGCTAATAGCTAACAGCCTGCAAATTCAATCTTATTTCGCGTACTGTACGGCTCTCGTTTCGCGGATGACCGTGATCTTGATTTGACCCGGATAGGTCATCTCGGTCTGGATCTTCTTCGAGAGGTCGTAGGCGATGCGGTCGGCGTCTTGGTCGCTCACCTTGTCGGCACCCACGATGACGCGCAGCTCACGCCCTGCCTGGATGGCGTAGGTCTTCACCACACCTTGGTACGACATGGCCATCTCTTCCAACTTGTTCAGACGCTGGATGTAGGCCTCCACCACCTCGCGTCGGGCACCAGGACGGGCACCCGAGATGGCGTCGCACACCTGGACGATGGGCGAAATCATGTTGTCCATCTCGATTTCCTCGTGGTGGGCACCGATGGCGTTGCAGATGTCGGGTTTCTCCTTGAGGCGCTCGGCGACCTTCATACCCAAGATGGCGTGCGGCAGCTCTTCCTCGTTCTCGGCCACCTTACCGATGTCGTGCAAGAGACCGGCGCGCTTGGCGGCTTTCACGTTGAGACCGAGTTCGGCGGCCATGGTGGCGCAGAGTTTGGCAGTCTCAATGGAGTGCTGCAGCAGGTTCTGTCCGTAGCTGGTGCGGTACTTCATGCGGCCGATCATCTTGATGAGCTCGGGATGCAGGTTGTGGATGCCGAGGTCGATGGAGGTGCGCTTGCCGATTTCGACAAGTTCCTGGTCCACTTGTTTCTCCACCTTATGCACCACCTCTTCGATGCGTGCGGGGTGGATACGGCCGTCGACGACAAGCTTCTGCAACGAAAGGCGTGCGATTTCGCGGCGTATGGGGTCGAAGCCGGAGATGAGGATGGCATCCGGGCTGTCGTCGATGATGATTTCGACGCCCGTCAACGACTCGAGGGTGCGGATGTTACGGCCTTCACGACCGATGATGCGGCCTTTGATTTCGTCGTTCTCGATGTTGAACACGCTGACGGTGTTCTCGATGGCCGTCTCCGAAGCCGTGCGTTGGATGGTCTCCAGCACGATCTTCTTGGCGGTCTGCGCGGCGCTCATCTTGGCCTCTTCAGTGACTTCCTTCACGTAGACCATGGCGTCGGCCTGAGCCTCTTCCTTGATGAGTTCGACGAGCTGTGCCTTGGCTTCCTTGGCCGAGAGGCCGGAGATGGTCTCCAGTTTCTTCGACTCTTCGGTGTAGATACGGTCAAGTTCTGCCTTTTTCTTGTTGAAAGAGTCAATCTGGCTTTCCAGTTTCTGCTGTGTGGCTTGCATCTCTTTCGACTTGCGCTGCGCCTCTTCCATCTTCTTGTTGGCGTCTTGCTTCATCTGGTTGATGCGGTTTTCGGCAGTGGCCAACTCGCGTTTGCGGTCCTCGCAGGCCTTCTCGTGTTCGTCCTTCATCTGGAGGAACTTCTCCTTGGCTTGCAGGATGCGTTCTTTCTTGATGACTTCAGCCTTTTCCTTGGCTTCTTCGAGCAAGACGACTTGTTCTTTGATGACTGCCTTTTTCAGCAGGGTGGCCGTGATAAGGTAACCAATCGCAAGACCCACGACCAAGGCCACTGCGCCAATGATAATCATAGTTGATGAAACGGTGAGTAATAACATTTTAAAACTCTGTTTTTACTCGAACGAGGAGGAAGGAACAAAAGGTAACTGCCTGTTCGAAGGGATATGCGTAAACCCCATTATAATACGCTTATGGCCACCGCGTTGCGCAAACGTCCACCGGCACCGGAGTGCTTCCCTAAGGAATGAGGCCTGTTTTTACAGAGCGCGAGTAGACCGATTGATGTGTTGATTGTGTTGAGTTTACCAATGCGCTGAACAGGCAGTCCCAATCTTTCAAAGAGCAATTCCACGTCGTGACGCGGATTATGCTTGTTCGCTCAGTAAGTCGTTGACATCCTTTAGTTTGCGTTCCAAATCCTGATTGCGGTAAGTCAACTCAGCATCCATCTTGACGACGGAGGTGGCGAATTGCAAGGCGGTCATCGAGAGCAAGTCCTGCACGTCCTTGTAAGCGTAATGCTTCGTGTAGTACTTCACCCTTTCATTGATGAGGTTGCCAGCCTTGCGAACCTTTTCTTCGTCAGCGCGGGCCACCGAAAGGCGGTAGGGCCTGTCCAAGAGGGTGATATTGATTGTGATCTCATCCATCACGCTGACGTTCAATTATCTGGTTATTCCTTACTGTTCAAAATCGAAACGCACTGGTCAATCTCTCTCACCAACTCCTTAATGAGCTTTCTACCTTCTTCTAGTTCTCCCTCGTTGTCGAGTGCGTTAACAATTGTAGATTTATTTATTTTGTCCTGCAACTCCGTCGTCGACTGACGCAATGCCAGATTTTCCTTCTCCAACGCTGCGTTTTCCTCGGCGAGACGCTTGTTTTCCACTTCCAACTGACGTTTTTCATCAAGCAACTTCCGCAATTTCAATTCGATTTCGGATACTATGATGCTCAAGTCGGCCATGTCGCAAACGGTCTTGGAATTGTGGCACAAAAATACGGAATTATGTTGAATTAGGCCCTTTTTTCCGAAAAAATTTTGCTCGGTTTGCCGCTCATGGCAAAAAATGTCCTATTTTTATCGCTTTAAAACCACTCCCATGATATGAATATCAAACACGCTTTTATGATTGCATTGACCGCGCTTCTGGCTTCTTGTGCGCCCAAAGAAACCGCCCTTACCATCATTGAAACCACTGACACTCATGGCCATTACGACGAGTTCGCCAACGATGCCCATCTCCTAAAGCAGATGAAAGCCGAGCTTGGCGACCACCTGATTTTGCTCGACAACGGCGACGACATGCAAGGCACGCCGTTCCAATACTGCTCCAACCAGGACGCCGAACACCCCAACCTCGTCTCGGAAGTGCTTAACTACTTCCCTTTCGATGCCGTATGCGTTGGCAATCACGACATTGAGGCCGGCCGCAAGGTATTCGACCGCGTCTATTCCGAAATGAAGATGCCCGTTTTGGCCGCCAATGTCATCGACGAGACGACGGGCAAGCCGTATTTCACGCCTTACATTGTTTTGGAACGCGAGGGCTACAAAATCGCCGTGCTTGGCCTGCTGACGCCCTATGTTGTCACCTGGGTGCCCGACCGACTGCGTCCGGGATTGCGTTTTGAGCAACTCGAAACCGCCGCCGCGAAATGGGTCAACCTCATTTTAGAAAAGGAGCATCCGGACTTGATGATTGGCATGTTTCACTCGGGTTGGGAACCGCAGGCTCAGAACCTACCACCCGACCATCCCCTCGGTCGTGAGAATGCCACGAAATGGGTGGCCGAAAACGTGCCCGGCTTCGACCTCATCTTCTACGGCCACGACCACCGCGCCAGAGCCGAGAAGATGATCAACTGTGCCGACGAGCCTGTGTATGTGCTTAACTCAGGTAGTCGCGGACAAGGTCTGGCCAAAGCCGAAGTGACGCTCAAAAAAGGACAGAAAGCACAAATCAGCATTGAGCTCATGCCTACCGAAGGCGAAGAGAAGGATGCCGAATACCTTGCCATCCTCCAACCTTACCTTGACCGCTCCCGCGACTATCAGGAACAGTTTGTAGCCGAAATCGACACCGACATCTGCTCCAACGACGCCTATCTGGGACCTTCCCTCTGGGTTGACGAAATCCATCGCTGCCAGATGGAGACCGTCGAAGCCGAAGGCATCCATGCCGACATCTCGATGGCGGCACCGCTCAGCGGCGGGAAGACCTTGCAAAGCGGGAAGTTGTTCGTTGCTGATTTCTTCACTTGGTATCCCTTTGAGAACGCGCTGGCGGTAATGGCCATGACGGGCAAAGAGGTAAAAGACTTCCTCGAATACGCCTACGAGATGAAAAAACCCATCTACAACTTCGACTCAGGCGCGGGCCTCATCTATGAGGTGGATGACAAGAAGCCCATGGGCAAACGCATCCGCATCGTCAGCATGGCCGACGGCATGCCCTTCGACATGGACAAGTCCTACAACGTGGTAATGAATTCCTACCGCTCGATGGGCGGCGGCAACCACCTCATCAACGGCGTGGGCTGGGCTCAGGAGGAAATTAAGGACCATGTGATGTGGCAAAGCGACCGCGACCTCCGCTCCATCTTCATCGACTGGGCCCGAAAGAAAGGTGTGCTTGACACTGAACCACTCAACTGCTGGAAAATCAAATGAAAGAAGAATTTCTATATTATATTTGGGAGAACCGCCTGACCGACAAAGACTTGAAGACCGCCGAAGGCGAAGCGGTTGAGGTGGTGACGACCGGTTACCGCAACACCGACTCGGGCCCCGACTTCCTCGAAGCCAAAATCCAAATCGGCGACAAACTTTGGGCGGGTCACGTGGAGATTCATGTGAAGAGCAGCGACTGGAACCGCCATGGCCACCAAAACGACAAAGCCTACAAAAACGTCATCCTGCATGTGGTGTACGAAAATGATGCTCTAGTCAACGACATCCCGACATTGGAATTGAAAGGACATTTCAACGAAAGCCTATTCTCTCAATATCAGAAGCTTATCTCGTCAAAGAATTGGATTCCATGTGAGAAAAGCATCGCCAATGTGCCTGTCTTCACCCGTCTTTCTTGGCTCGACCGCATGGCCGTGGAACGCTTGGAAAGCAAGTCGGAGACCGTCACCAAAATCCTGGAAGCCAACCAATTTGACTGGGAAGACGCACTTTACAAGTTGTTGATGCGTTATTTCGGCTTAAAGGTCAACAACGAAGCATTTGAATATCTGGCCAATATCCTGCCTTTCAAGACCTTGCTGAAGCACGCCGACAACCTCGTGCAAGTCGAGGCGATGCTCATGGGTTGTGCTGGCTTCCTTGAAGACGACTTCACTGAAGAATATCCTCTACTGCTGAAGCGCGAGTTTAGCGTGATGCGCGCCAAATTCAACCTGTTGGCCATGCCTGCCGAGCGGTGGCGCTATATGAGAATGCGGCCTTCAAATTTCCCTACTATCCGGCTCTCACAGCTGGCGCAGCTCATCCACAAAAACGGTGGTCTGTTCTCCAAAATCAAGGCGGCGAAAAGCACTGCCGAGGTCAAAGCCTTGTTTGACGTGGCGACATCGGAGTATTGGGAGACACATTGGCGGTTTGGCGTTCCGACCGCATCCAAGCCAAAGCACCTTGGCGATGCAACCGCAGACGTATTGATCATCAATGCAGTAACACCGTTGTTATTCTGCTACGGCAGGCTACACAAAGACGAATCGCTGTGCGACACAGCGATGCAATTCTTGGAAGACACCGAGGCCGAAGACAACGCCATCATCCGGCATTACGCCCAATGCGGCGTCAAGGCGGAAAACGCCATGCAGACACAGGCTTTGCTACACCTTTATAATATGTGTTGCAAACGGAAACGGTGTTTGGAGTGCCGAATAGGCAATGTGCTGTTGAAATGAATTTTTGCTTATTATTGCAGATTATTTCGAAAACATAACATTTCAAATATGGAAAACGACCAATTCAAACTACCCGAAAACGCGCATCGCGAGCTGAAACCGGGCGAAGAGTATGAACCCATACTCTCGAAAAACAAAAAGTATCAAGAAGTTACGGTCTGGTCGGTCTGCATCGGCCTGTTGATGACCATCCTGTTTTCTGCAGCAGCCGCCTACCTCGGCCTGAAGGTCGGACAGGTGTTTGAAGCCGCCATCCCCATCGCCATCATCGCCATCGGCCTCACGGGACTGGCGCGCAAGAACGACGCCCTCTCGCAAAACGTCATCATCCAAAGCATCGGTGGCTGCTCGGGTGGCGTGGTGGCAGGAGCCATCTTCACCCTGCCAGCGCTCTACATCCTGCAAGGCAAAGGCTACCAAATCGAAATCAACTTCTGGCAGGTGTTCATCGCCTCGCTGCTCGGCGGCATCTTGGGCATTCTGTTCCTCATCCCCTTCCGCAAATACTTCGTCAAGGAGCAGCACGGCAAGTTCCCCTTCCCCGAGGCCACGGCGACGACCCAGGTTTTGGTCAGTGGACAGAAGAAAGGCAAAGACTCCTTGTTACTGGTAATCAGCGGATTGATTGGTGGCTTGTACGACTTCATCGTCTCCACCTTCGGTTGGTGGACGGAGACCCTCACCACCCGCATGATGGGCTGGGGCGCAGCCCTGGCCGACAAAGCCAAGTTAATGTTTAAGGTGAACACCGGTGCCGCCGTGCTCGGCTTGGGTTACATCATCGGCCTGAAGTACGCCTTCATCATCTGCTGCGGCTCCATGCTGGTGTGGTTCATCATCATCCCGGGCATGAACCTCATCTGGGGCGACCAAATCATCGACCTGATGAACGCCGGCGTCACTGCTACCATCGGTTCGATGGCGCCTGAAGAAATTTTCAAGACCTATGCGCGCCATATCGGCATCGGCGGCATCGCCATGGCGGGTGTCATCAGCATCATCAAGTCGTGGGGCGTCATCAAGTCATCGGTAGGGCTGGCCGCCAATGAGTTCAAGGGCAAGAAAGTAGCCACCGAGCCCGTTGACCGCACGCAACAAGACATCCCGATGAAGTTCATCGTCATCGGCATCGTCGTGGTCTTGTTCATCACCTTCCTGTTCTTCTGGTTTGGCGTGGTCCACAACGTATGGCACGCCTTAATCGGCATCTTGGTCGTGGCTGTCATTGCCTTCCTGTTTACGACGGTGGCCGCCAATGCCATCGCCATCGTGGGCAGCAACCCCGTGAGCGGCATGACGCTGATGACCTTGATTCTGGCCTCCTTGGTGATGGTCGCTGCCGGACTGAGCGGTCCCAGCGGCATGACCGCCACCTTGATTATCGGCGGCGTGGTCTGCACGGCCTTGGCCGTGGCGGGTGCCTTCATCACCGACTTGAAGGTAGGTTACTGGATTGGCACAACGCCCAAGAAACAAGAAATCTGGAAGTTCGTCGGCGTGGCCGTGGCCGCTGCCACCGTCGCCGGCGTCATCATGATATTGAACAAGGCCTACGGCTTCGTGGGCGAAGGCGCCTTGGTGGCCCCGCAGGCCAACGCCATGAGTGCCGTCATCGAGCCCATGATGTCGGGAGGCAGTGCCCCCTGGCTGCTCTACGGCATCGGCGCCGCCATCGCCTTGATTTTGAACTTCTGCAAGGTGTCGGCCCTGCCCTTCGCCTTGGGTATGTTCATCCCCATCGACCTCAACGTGCCGCTACTCATCGGTGGCGCCATCTCGTGGTTCGTCAGCACGCGCAGCAAGGACCAGAAACTCAACGATGCCCGTTACAACCGCGGCACGCTGATTGCCTCTGGCTTCATCGCCGGTGGTGCTTTGATGGGTGTGATTAGCGCCATCCTCAAGTTCGCCAACGTGGATGCCGTGGCCAAGACCGCTGACGGCACGCCGTTTGCCGAGCTGCCCGTGGCTGGTCTCATTGCCTTGGTGATGTATATCGCCATCATCTGCTACATGATTTGGGACTCGAAACGAGCGAAGGTCGAAGAGTAACCGATTTGACTCATTCCTAAATAACGATGGCCGTCTCACCAATTGTCGAGGCGGCCATTCTTTTTTATTTAAGGTGTTTTGCCGAAGCAAACACCTTTTTTTGTATCTTTGTAGTCTACAATTTTAGACTTTTTATATTAAACAATAAATTACTGAATATGAGAAGATTTACTTTGATTTTGGCATTGGTGCTGATGGTGGCAATGCCCATGATGGCCGAGCGCGTGACCCCCGAAACGGCACGCAAGGTGGCCACTACTTTTTTGAGCAACAACGGTGCTAAGGCCGCTCAACTCACCGACCTTTCGAAAGCCGCTGGCTTTTCCAACCTTTACATTTTCACCGCCGAGCAAGGCTTTGTGGTGATGGCGGCCGACGACTGCGTGCAACCCATCTTGGGTTATTCACTGACGGGAAAGTTTGTTGCCGAAAACATGCCTACCAATGTCAGCGGCTGGCTGCAAGGCTACAACGATGAAATCCAATATGCCATCGACAGCAAGGTGACGGCAGATGCCGAAACAGCAAAACTGTGGAAAGACCTGTCCGTGGGCAATTCCAAGGCTGGTAAGGCAACGGTTGTGGTGGATGCCTTGGTGAAGACAAAATGGGACCAAGACCCGCTTTACAACAAGTTTTGCCCATACAACAATGATGAGCAAGAACTAACTGTTACCGGATGTGTGGCCACTGCTATGGCCCAAATCATGAAATATTGGGACTACCCCACGCATGGCTCAGGATCCCACACCTATACCCACACGGCCTATACAAGTGGAGGTGTGTATCATGCAGGTTATGGCACACTGACAGCCAATTTTGGGAATACTACCTACGATTGGGCAAACATGCCCCTTTCCTTATCCTCTTCCTCGACTACCGAACAAGTTGATGCTGTCGCCACACTAATGTACCAATGCGGCGTTTCCGTTGAAATGGATTATGGCATTAACAGCGTAGGAGGAAGCGGAGCCTATTCCAGCAATATTCCTAATGCTTTGATGAACTACTTCAACTATAAATCTGGCGTGGTGTACAGAAACAAGTCCAATTATAATAATACTTGGCTAACCACCCTAAAAAACGAGTTGAATGCCAGCAGACCCATTGAATACAACGGAAGCGGAAGCGGTGGCGGGCATGCCTTTGTTTGCGACGGTTACGACAACAACAACTATTTCCATTTCAACTGGGGATGGAGCGGAGCCAACGATGGTTTTTATTCACTTTCCAACCTTGTTCCTGGCAGCGGCGGTTCAGGCGGCGGCAGCTATAGTTTCACAGACAACCAAAGCGCAGTAATTGGCATCCAACCCAAGGACTGCACGGCATCAGCGCCCACTAACCTTAGTGTTACGGTGGAAGGCAGAACGTCCTATTTAACATGGAATGCAGGCACTAATGTATCATCTTATTCCATATACAAAGATGACTGGATCGTTGCCAATACTACGAACACGACTTACACCGATGCTAATCTATCCTACGGCACCCATGCTTATTATGTGAAGAGTAGGGATGCTAACGGTGCCTCTTCTTCACCTACAGCAACCGTCACCGTGTCTGTCGAACCTATTCCGTCGAACTTGACAGTCACCAAAGACGGCAATAATGCGGTTCTTAACTGGACCGAGCCTGAATGGTGCCTGCCAAGTTATGATAACGAAGTTTTGACTTATGGCGACGGAAGTGTTACGGGATCTTTTGGAGTTGGCGTAGCTGGTTCTATGTATCTGTATTTTGGCCATAGATATCCTGCTTCCATGTTAGGTGATAACAAAGTAATATATAAGGTCTCTTTCTATGCCACAGAAACCGGGGCTTTTGACTTGTTCCTCTACACGGCAAACGCAGGTTCTAGCATGCCACAAACTCAAATCTATACCCAGTCCATTACAACATCTTATACTGGCTGGATAGACATTGAATTTGACCCTATTCAAATTGACAACGCCAAAGATTTGTGGGCTTTCATATATGACCCAGAAGCAAGAGCTTATCCTATAGGTTATAATGCGACGAGCATTACTGACGGCAATTATTGTATTTGGGATCCTTATGATCCAACGACCAATATCAGCGAACAAGATGTTCTTTTCCTTATTCGCGCCTGCATTGCCGATGGCGATTTCATTTACAACTTGTACGACGGCACTTCAATGGTAGCCCAAAACATTTCCGGCGATACTTACACCGTTTCCAATGTCGCCAGCAACAAGGCCCACCAATATACTTTGAAAACTGATTTCAATGGCGGCTTGACCGAAGCCTCCAACATGGCAGGTCTTACTGTGGGTAATGCCTCTTTGACTTCACTGAACATGGGCACTAACGACAAGATGACCGTCACCGCAGGCAGCAAACTCACCGTCAGCGGGGCGCTCAGCAACAGCGTGGCCGCCAATCTCGTTTTGGAAAACGGCGCACAGCTTGTCAACAGCAACGCTGGCGTGCAAGCTACGGTGAAAAAGAACATCAGCCCTTACAGCCAGACATCAGAGCAAAACGACGGCTGGAACCTCATCGCCTCACCCATCACCGAGAGCATCACTCCAACTGTTGACAATGGCCTGTTAACCAACGAGTACGACCTTTATGCCTTTAACCAGTCGGGCACCGACGCACAAGGCAATGCCCGTGAATGGCGCAACTATGAGGCCCAATCCTTCGATATCAACAACAAGGTCGGCTACCTCTATGCCAACAGCGGCGAGGCTACGCTGACCTTTACCGGCACCCTTGCCAACACCGCAACGGCTACAGCGCTGGTATACGATGGCGATGCACGCTTCAAAGGCTTCAACCTTATCGGCAATCCCTTCCCCTGCGAGGCCTATATCGATAGAAGTTTCTATGCGATGAACCCTGAAGGCACCAACTTTATCGAGGGCAACGGCTCCATCCCACCCTGCACTGCTGTTCTGGTACAGGCTCAAAACACCAGCGACAACAGTGTCACCTTCAGCAAGACGGCCTCAAAGACCAACTCCTGCATCGTCGCGCAGCTCAAAACCGCCGACATCAAAGGCAGTAACATCATCGACCAAGCCCGTGTAAACTTCAACGAGAACGACAACCTCGTCAAGTATTCGCTTGACAAGAGCGCTTCATCGCTATACTTTCCACAAGAGGGCAACGAGTTCGCCGCCGTCTCCTTCGCCGGACAATCCGAGATGCCGCTCAACTTCAAGGTGAAGCACAACGGTAGCTACACACTGTGTTTCGAACTGGAAAACGCCGATGTGGATTACCTCCATCTCATCGACAACATGACGGGTGCCGACGTTGACCTTTTGACCACGCCGAGCTACACCTTCGAGGCCACGACGGACGACTATGAGGCCAGGTTTAGATTAGTGTTTGATCCCATTTGCGAGGACACAGATGATGACAATGAACATTTTGCATATTATGCTGACGGTGAAATCCGTCTGGTAGAGACGCAAAATTTTGCGTCTCTACAGATTGTGGATATGACAGGAAGAATCGTGTTCGTCGGAGACGCGATAAATCGCGTCTCTACAAGTGGGATGACGGCAGGCGTTTATGTCGTCCGCCTCATCAACGGCGAACAGGTCAAGACGCAGAAGATTGTAGTACGCTGACCTCTTTTCCTTCTTGACAAAACATTATCACGGCTAGCAAAAACAACGGCTGGCCGTGATTTCTTTATTCTGTCAAGATTTTTTTGCTAATTTTGCAGCCATGATAAACATCACCAATATGAAAAGGTTTTTCCTCCTTTTTGTCGTTAGTCTTTTCATGGCAAGCCTCCAGGCAGCCTATTTGAGAGACATCCCCATGACCTTGACCCAGCCTGACGGCACCGTTCTGCATTGTTATGCTTCAGGCGATGAATATTTCAACTACCTCCATGACGTCAATGGATACACCATCATACAGCATCCAGTGACAGGTTACTATGTGTATGCCGACAAGCAAGACGGCAAACTCATAGCCACGGATTACATTGCAGGCAGATTTGACCCTACCAGCAAAAATCTAAAGCCTTACAACCTTATCTCTCCCGAAGAGTGGAGAGCGAGGAGAAAAGCCTGGGAGGAGCCCGACAAGCGCCCTTCAAACCGTGACTTTGTCCCTAACCACGGTACGCTCAACAACATAGTTATCTTCATTCGATTTGCCGACGACACTGAACTAACCAATTCTTTCTCTACTATCGACAACATGTTCAATAATGATTCGGAAAATGCCATTTCTTTGAAGTCTTACTTTCGTACTGCCTCCTATGGAGCCATCGACATTTCCACCTTCTTCTACCCCGGACACAATGAAGAAAATATAATTTCGTACCAAGACTCCTTGCCTCGCAGTTATTTCCAGCCCTACAATGCCAACACAAATCCTAATGGTTATAAGGAAGAACAGCGAGCCGAACGAGAATTCGATTTGCTAGAGCGTGCGGTAAATTACATCAACGAGTACTGTCCTATACCACAAGACCTGGACATCGACTACGACGGCGATGGGTATGTAGACAATATATGTTTCATCATCAAAGGAAACGTTGGTGCATGGAGTTCTTTGCTATGGCCCCACAAATGGTCGTTATACGACAGGTACGTCTTTATCAATGGTAAGGTCATTTACACCTACAACATACAATTGGCCAATGGCAGCAATTTCACTACCTCAACCTTGTGTCACGAAATGAACCATTCCTTGAGTGCCCCTGATCTATATCACTACAATTCAACAGGCCTTTCTCCCGTGGGAATATGGGATTTGATGGCTACCAACACAACGCCGCCACAGCATTGTGGAGCCTATATGAAGATGAAATACGGGCATTGGGTCAATGAAATCCCCGAAATCAGCCAAGCTGGCACCTATACTCTAAACCCCATCAGCTCGGCAACACCCGACAACATTGCATATAAAATTGCCACTGCCGATCCAAATCAGTTCTATGTATTGGAATATAGGGACAAAAACTCCCTTTTCGAATCGGGATTACCTGGATCTGGACTTCTCATCTATCGCATCGATACCCGTTTTCACGGCAACAATGATTATGACCCGAGTCTCCAAGAATATAATGAGGTTTATGTTTTCAGGCCCGATGGTACATTTTCCTCCGACGGTTCAGTCCACCAAGCGCATTTCAGTTCTGGCGTTGGCAGAACCCAATTCGATGCTACGACCAATCCTTATCCGTTTTTATCCGACGGAACGCTCGAAGACAATTTGAGGATATATGATATTACTGAGACAGGATCCACCATCTCTTTCAAATACGGCACCAACGCCGCATGCCTACCTCCCGTCGGCCTCACTACTACAGTCGTTGGGAGAAATGTTACTTTGACATGGGAGGCGGCAGACAATGCAATATCGTATAATGTGTATCGCAACAACAGCCTGATTGGTAATACCTCAACCACAAACTATACCGATGCCGACCTTTCTTACGGAACCCATACTTATTTCATAAAAAGCATCGATGACCAAGCGTTATTATCTACGGCGAGCGAGTCGGTTGATGCGGTAATCTGCCCTATCCCAACAATTTATTCTGTAACAACAAACGATAACGACGCCATTATAATGTGGGACGAGCCTCAATGGGTTTATCCTGAATTCCCCCTTCATACATTAACCCATGGTACACAGGAAATAACAGACCAATACATATACTGGAAAAAAGGAGGTGCTTATTGGGGACATAGGCACACTTCGGAAAGCCTCTCCTCTTTTGATGGAATGAAATTATACAGTGTTGAATTTTATGCTTATAATGCTGGAAAGTACCAACTCCTTGTTTACGAAGGTTCTACTATTACATCGGATGACTACACAATCCCCACTCAGCCAGTGAGGTCCCAATCTCTCACGGTCTCTTCAGACGGTTGGCATTCCGTTGATCTTGACGAGCCTGTGGTCATTGACGGAGAACAAGATTTATGGCTTTTCATCCATGATTCCATCGCCATACCTTATGTGAGAGCCTATGTATGCAATGCCTCAGGTTACCACGGATGCTATTATTCAAGCGATCTTTTGGATTATACAAGTTATTATAATAACTACGCATTCCTTATAAAAACATACCTTACTGACGGTACGTATTCATACAACTTATACGACAATAGCATAAGCATTGCCAATAATATTTCCCAAACAAGCCATACTGTAGAAAACGTTATTGGCAACACCATTCACCATTACACTGTGACAACGAATTATAGTGGAGGAGAATCAACGCCCTCCAATACGGCAAGCCTTGCAATAGGATCCCACACACTCAACAATTTGGACCTCGGATTAAACAACTTAATGACTATAGCGGAAGGCAGCACCCTCACCGTCAGTGGTCTGCTTAGCAACAACGACCCCGAGCAGCTCATCATCGAAAACGGCGCACAGCTCATCAACCGCAGCGAAGGTGTGAAAGCCACCGTGAAAAAGACCATTCAGCCCTTCACTGAAAACAAAAACGACGGCTGGAACCTCATCGCCTCGCCCATTACCGATAGCCTCGATGCAGAAGACGACATCTACGGCCTCCTCGAAAACGACTACGACCTTTACGCCTTCGACCAGTCGGGTGTCGACGAAAACAACAATCCCAAGGAATGGCGCAATTACAAGGCCAACGATTTCAACTTTAACCATACAGCAGGCTATCTCTACGCCAATAGCGAAGAGATCACCCTATCATTCCCAGGCACCTTGTCCAGTAGCGACAGCACTACCACCTTGAGACTGGATGCCAACACCGACTTCAGTGGTTTCAACCTCATCGGCAACCCATACCCCTGCAATGTGAACACCACCAAGCCGTTCTACGTCTTGCAATATAACGCCGAAGAAGACAATACCTCGTTTGTGCTGGGCAGCAACCCCATCCCGCCCTGCGCGGCCGTTTTGGTGCAGGCACAAACTAACAACGAAACGGTAAGTTTCAGCAAGGTGCCCATCGCAGAGCCTTCGGCTATCGTCATGCAACTCAGCGAGCAAAAGCTCAGGTCCAACACCACCCTTGACCAAGCGCGCATCAGCTTCGAGGAGCAGTGCCAACTGACCAAATACACCTGGGGCAAAGCCTCTTCAACCATCTACATCCCGCAAAATGGACAAAACTATGCCGTGGCCTACGTCAACGGGCAAAATGAGATGCCCGTCAACTTCAAGGCTGCCAAGAACGGCACCTACACACTCGGCTTTGAGGTCAAGGACCTTAACCTAAACTACCTCCACCTCATCGACAACATGACGGGAACGGAGGTCGACCTTTTGGCCACGGCTAGCTATACCTTCGAAGGCAAGACGACCGATTATGAATCCAGATTCAGATTGGTGTTTGCTTGCGAGGACGCAGATAGCGACAATGAATATTTTGCATATTATGCCAACGGTGAAATCGTAATTACTGGTATTGCGGACGCATTCGATGCGTCCCTACAGATTGTGGATATGATGGGACGTATTATCACCACGCGTGTCGGACGCATTCAATGCGTCCCTACAAGCGGGATAACCGCTGGTGTCTATGTCCTGCGCCTCATCAACGGCAACGAGGTGAAGACGCAGAAGATTGTGATTGAATAAATGTCAAGCATTTCACTACAACCCTATAAAAACGATGCCCACATCGACGCGATAGTCAAGACTTTGCGCGATGGAGGGCATTTGCTTTGTTCCAATTTGGCGGCCTCTTCAAAGGCCTTCGTCGTGGAGGAGACCTTCCGCCAGATGGGCGGGCAACACCTCATCGTATGCGCCGACAAAGAAGACGCAGCCTATTTTTACAACGACCTCGAGAGCCTGCTCGGCGAGCGCGGCATGGACTACAGCAAGAAACAGGTGCTCTTCTACCCCACCTCCTACAAGCGCCCCTACGAACCTGAAAAAGCCGACAACACCTATATCCTCTCACGCACCGAGGTGCTGCAACGTGTCTCCACCTCCGAACGCAAGACCTTGATTGTCAGCTATCCCGAGGCGTTGAGCGAGAAGGTCTTCACGCGCAAACTGCTGGCCAAAAACACCTTTAAGCTCAAAGTCGGCGAGAAGGTCAACCTCGACTTCCTCACCGATTTGCTCTACGACTACGAATTCGAGAACGTGGATTTCGTGGTGGAGCCGGGACAGTTTGCCATCCGTGGCGGTCTGGTCGACGTGTTCTCCTTCGCCAACGACTACCCCTACCGTATCGAGTTCTTCGGCGACGAGGTCGACAGCATCCGTAGCTTCAACATCGCCGACCAGCTCTCCATCGAGCAATTGAAACAGATTGTGTTGCTGCCCAACATGCAGGAACGCGCCTTCATCGAGGAACGTGAAGCCATCCTGCAATACCTACCCGACAGCACCACCGTCTGGCTCACCGACATGGCCTTCTTCGCCACACAGGTCGACAAGGAATACGACCGCGCCGTGGAGGCCTTTGAGAAGATGCAAACCGAAGAGGAAGAGGATGTCAAAGCGCTGAAGCCTGGACAACTGTTCAGCAAGTCAGAGGAGTTGTTGGAGTGTTTAAAAAAACACCACACGGTGGAATTTGGCACCTCTAGTCATCTAGCAACTGATGGTCTGGATTGCTTCGTTCCTCACAATGACGCGAAGCGGCAACTGCCAACTGACAACTGCCAACTGACAACTGTCAACTTCCATACAAAGCCTCAGCCTATCTTCAACAAGAACTTCCAATTGCTCATTGACGACATCGCACAACACAAGGAAGAAAGTTACCGCGTCATCGTGTTCTCGGAGAGCAGCAAGCAACTCTCACGTATCCAGGCCATTCTGAACGACATCAACCACAACGAGGAGAGCCACCGCGACTTCGAGACCGAGACCATCGCCATCCACGGCGGCTTCATCGACGAGGACCTGAAGGTGTGCTGCTACACCGACCACCAGATTTTCGAGCGTTACCACCGCTTCCACCTGCGCGACAACTTCTCAACCAAACAAGCCATCACGCTGAAAGACCTCTATGAGTTGAAGCCCGGCGACTATGTCACCCACATCGACCACGGCATCGGACGCTTCGACGGCCTTGAGACCATCGAGAACAACGGCAAGCCACAGGAGGCCATCCGCTTGATATACAACAACGGCGACCTGCTCTATGTCAGCATACACTCGCTGCACCGCATCGCCAAATACAGCAGCAAGGACGGCACCGAGCCCAACCTCAGCACCCTCGGCAGCGGCGCTTGGAACCGCCTGAAAAACAAGACCAAAAGCAAGGTCAAGGACATCGCACGAGAGCTCATCAAGCTGTATGCCGAGCGCAAACGCACGCCCGGTTTCCACTTCTCGCCCGACAACTACCTGCAAAACGAGTTGGAGGCATCGTTCATCTACGAGGACACCCCCGACCAGCTGAAAGCCACCAACGACGTAAAACGTGACATGGAGAGCGACCACCCGATGGACCGCCTCGTGTGCGGTGACGTAGGCTTCGGCAAGACCGAGGTGGCCATGCGCGCCGCCTTCAAGGCCTGCTGCGACTCCAAGCAGGTGGCCGTGCTCGTGCCTACGACGGTTTTGGCGCTGCAACACTACCATACCTTCACCGAGCGCTTCGACGGCTTCCCCGTCACCATCGAATACCTCAACCGCTTCAAGACGACGAAGCAACAAAATGAGATCCTGAAGAAACTCGAAAAAGGCGAAATCGACATCATCATCGGCACGCATCGCCTCACCGGGAAAGACGTAAAATTCAAGGATTTGGGATTGCTTGTCATCGACGAGGAACAGAAGTTCGGTGTAGCCGTGAAGGAGAAACTGAAAGAGATGAAGGCCAACGTCGACACGCTGACTTTGACCGCCACACCCATCCCTAGAACGCTTCAGTTCTCCATGATGGGCGCCCGCGACCTCAGTGTCATCACCACGCCGCCGCCCAACCGCTATCCCGTGCAGACCGAGCTACGCGGCTTCGACGGCGAGCTCATCCGCGACGCAATCCAGTTTGAGCTGGCCCGCAACGGACAGGTCTTTTTCATCCACAACCGCATCCAAAACATCATGGATGTGCACGACTTCATCTTGAAATATGTGCCAGGCGTGCGCATCGCCGTCGCTCACGGCCAGATGGAAGGTGCCAAGTTGGAGAAAATCATGCTCGACTTCATCAACGGCGACTACGACGTGCTGCTCTGCACCACCATCGTAGAGAGTGGTCTTGACATCCCCAATGCCAACACCATCATCATCAACGATGCGCACCGTTATGGTCTCAGTGACCTGCACCAGCTGCGTGGCCGTGTGGGCCGTTCCAACAAGAAAGCCTTCTGCTATCTGTTGACACCACCACTGAACACCCTCACCCAAGAGGCCCAAAAACGTCTCCGTGCCTTGGAGGAGTTCTCCGACCTCGGCGAAGGTATCAACATCGCCATGCGCGACCTCGACATCCGCGGCGCAGGCAACATCCTCGGTGCCGAACAAAGTGGCTTTATCAACGACATCGGCTTCGAGACCTACCATAAAATCCTCGATGAGGCCATCCTCGAGCTGAAAGAGACCGAGTTTCAGGATATCTTCGAAAAGGAAGAAGAGCTATCCTATGTTGCCGACTGCACCATCGAGACCGATATGGAGGTGCGTTTCCCCGCCGACTATATCAACTCGACGCAAGAGCGCGTGAGCCTCTACAGCGAACTCGACCGCACCAAGACTGAAGAGGCTCTGATGCAGTTCACTGAGCACCTCATCGACCGTTTCGGCCCCATCCCCAAGCAGGTCAATGACCTATTGAACACCGTCCGCCTCCGTTGGATTGCCAAGGACTTGGGCTTTGAGAAAATACTATTGCGCCACCACAACATGACCGCATATTTCGTCAGCAACCCAGCTTCGAAATACTACGAAAGCCCCACCTACACGCAGATAATGCAGTACATCATGAGTCACCCGAAGCGTACCGCGCTCAAGGAAGCCAACGACAAGCTGCAGTTGACCGTCAAAGAGGTGGAGACGGTCACGCAGGCGCTGGAATTATTAAAAGAGATGAACTGTAGAGACGTTTCCTGAAACGTCTCCGAACAACAAATCATCATATATTTGAGACGTTTCAGGAAACGTCTCTACACACAAACGAAATCAAATGTCAGATATTAAATTCAAAGACAAATACCGCATCCCATCAGCAAGGGCAACATGGCACGATTACGATGGTGGCTCCTATTTTATCACCATCTGCACAAAATGTCGTGAACATGATTTCGGTGAGATTGAAGATGGGACAATGCAATTTTCTGAAATAGGAAAGCATACACAAAAATGCATTGAAGATATTCCCCGCCACAATCCATACGCCGATATTCCTTTGTATGTTGTAATGCCGAATCATTTGCATTTGATTGTCGTCATTTATTCCAATAGAATCCCACATGACAAACATACCGTTGATGTAATTATCACACCTCCCGAAACGTCTTTATACGAAATGGGATCAAAAGAGACGTTTCAGGAAACGTCTCTACAAAAGAAAACACCAATTGAACGGGCAACGGAAATGCAATCATGGTTGTCTGTCGTCATTCGTCAATTCAAACAATCCATCACTCGTTACGCCCGCGAAAACAACATTGAATTTGCATGGCAACCACGTTTTCACGACCACATCATCCGCGACAATGACGAATTAAATGGCATCTCAAATTATATTGAAAACAATGTGGCGAATTGGAAACAAGACGAATTCTACACACCGCGGCATACCCTGTAGAGACGTTTCCTGAAACGTCTCCAGATAATAAACAAATCCCCTTTTGAGACGTTTCAGGAAACGTCTCTACATTTTTCCTCCCAGAACTCCGCCCCTTCGATGCCGATTTCCTTCGGGTCGAAGACGGGGTCTTTGCCTTCTTTCTTCTGTCGTTCATACGACCGCAAGGCCTTGAACGCCTTCCGTGAGAGCAACAGAATCGCAATGATGTTGATCCATGCCATGGCACCCACGCCGATGTCGCCTACGGTCCACACCAGACCGCTGCCCACCAACGAGCCAAGGAATACGGCAGAGATAGTGCCTATCCGCAACACCCACACCACGATCTTCTCGCCTCGATCGTCGCCGAAATACGCGTCAGCCTGCTCCAATTCGTCAAGCTTTTCCGGATGTTTCTTGAAAACGCGGCGTCTCCAACGGTTGAATATATACACCAGGTTAGTCTCGGCATAATAGTAATACGCCATGATTGTGGTGAAGGCAAAGAAGAACAAGGCAATGGAGATAATCATGTCGCCAGTGCGTTGACCCACCACCGTTCCGAGGGCACCTGTGGTGTAGAACACGCCAGGCTCGCCTTCGGGAGCGTTGGGATTCTGCTGCAGATAAGTGACTACAGCTCCCGTTGGGGTCTGCTCGACGGTGTCAACAATATTATAGGTGCGGCATGCCAGAATCATCATGGCCGTGGCGGTGCAGACCAGAAGCGTGTCGATATACACCGAGAAAGCCTGGACGAGACCTTGTTTTACCGGGTGGCTTACTTTGGCCGCCGCTGCCACGATAGGTCCGGTGCCTTGACCGGCTTCGTTGCTGTAGATGCCACGTTTGACGCCCCATGCTATGGTACTACCTAACAACGCGCCTCCTACCTCGTTGATGCCCACGGCACCGCGCAGCATCTGAAGGAAGACATCGGGGACAATTCTGTAGTTGATGACCAGCACCACTATCGACAAGAGGATGTAAACCAACGCCATGACAGGGGCTATGATCTGAGCCACGTTAGCGATGCGTTTGACGCCGCCGATGATGACCAAAGCGATGAGTCCGGCAACCACGACGCCTATCACCCAAGGGGCCACACCGAATGCCTGTGAACACGAGAGGGCGATGCCGTTGCACTGCACAGGAGGCAGAAACACGCCGCAAGCCAAGGCTGCCAGCACGGCAAAAAAGGCACCGAAGAACGGCGAGCGCAGACCGTTTTCTATGTAATAGGCCGGCCCACCCCTGAACTGCCCGTTGTGGTCCTCCTTAAAGATTTGTGCAAGGGTAGCCTCTGCGAAGGCGCTGCCCGCCCCGAAAAACGCTATAATCCACATCCATACTATGGCACCCGGGCCACCAAAGCCGATGGCAGTGGCCACGCCGACGATGTTACCTGTGCCCACACGTCCCGACAACGCCATAGAGAACGCCTGAAACGAGGTAATGCCCGTCTTTTGCGTCTTATCCGTAGAGAAGAGCAGCCGTGCCATCTCGCGGAAACGCCGCACCTGCACAAAACGCGTACCGATGGAGAAGTACAAGCCCGCCAAGAGGCAGACAGCCACCAATGCGGGGCTCCACACCCAGTTATAAACAGTCTGTATGATTTGTTCCATAGAATCTGCTACTTCATTAGGTTAAAGATTATCACCTAAAAACCATGTCTATCCACCATTAAAAACCAAGAAAATCATAATCATCAACATGTCCTGGATAATCACCATACATTCCATCTGTCAAGGCCCACCATGTTTCTTCTTTCAAATCTGATTGTCTATCTCTAGTATAATAATGATTGTGTGTTTGATAAGAGTGTGAAGGAGACGGTCTATTTACATTACTACGTAGTTTTGGATTTAATTCATAAAAATACACATCCCTCGCAATACCATCTTTAATAACTTTCGTTGAAGAACGATTCTTACCAAAAAACTTCCAAATCTCGTCATATTCAACAGGCAATACTTCTTCTCCCATTTCATTAATAATTCCCCATTTTGCGAACACTTCAGGTCTTTTTTCTCTATCTTCCAAAATCCTTTGATGGATTTCGTCTTGATTTGTAATTATTTCAACATTACCCGAGCCCATAACATGAAGTTCTTCAATATTTTTTGTGTAGGTAATTTGACCTATTGTTCTAACCCTGGCAAGCCCTTGATCAAAACCATCTATCCATTCGTATTTCCCATATGGCACTATTACATTTCCTTCCAAGTCTTCTACTCCCCATTGATAGTTGTTATTTCTAATAACTTTTACATTTCCATACACATTTTCACTCAAATTCTGATTATTACAGTTTGACCGATTTGAACTATTGAAAGGAGTGCGTAGCATGATAAATTGTTTTTATTAAATTCGTTAATAATCAAATTATGCCTGCAAAATTAGGCATTGCCCCTGCAATTCGCAAGGATAAAGCCTCAAAAGTTATCAACAGACGACGGCCTCGGAAACCATAGATCCCATGCCTCCCCTCCACCTATCGCTGGGATGACATGCTTTCCGAAGCCTAAATAAATGTCAAAAGAAGCCTGCCGTGTTCGGGCTCGCCTACTTTTCACCGGGTTGGGTGCGCGGGTCATGGCCGACATGGCGGGGAAGCGCCCGCTTTGTGGGTTGGGACCGATGATGTCGGCCTTGATTCTTTGGTCCTTTCTCATCAAGGAGAAAGGACAGGACGGGAATCACCGCGTCAAACAAGCATCCAAATCCCGCTTCAACGCTTCCGTATCCATGTGTTGCCCAATGAAGACCAGCTTCTGCATGCGGTCGCCATAGGTGTCGTCCCAGTCGCGGCGGAGGGTGGGTTCACGGTCCATGAAGGATTCCAACTCATCAGCGGGCATGGTGGCGAACCACTGACCAGCGTCGCGCAGCTGCACCTGCTTGCCTGCCTGCTCGAAGATATAGCAGTTGTCCATCTCGTTCTTGAAGTAGCATATGCCCTTCACGCGGATGACATTCTTTGGCAGCTTGCGGGCCACAAACTCATCAAAACGCGCCATGTTGAACGGCTGACGGCGATAGTACACAAAGGTACCGATGCCGTATTCCTCCACCTCACCGCCCTCGTGGTCGTGGTGATGGTGGTGGTGATGGCCATGTTCTTCTTCCTCGTCGTCATCATCGTCATGATGGTGGTGGTGATGCTCGTGTTCGTCCTCGTCGTCGTCATCGTGATGGTGATGTTCTTCTTCCTCTTCCTCCACGGCGCCTTCAACGCCCTTAATCCAAGCGGCCGAGGTGGCCACCTTGTCAAAGTTGAACATGTGGGTGTTGAGGATCTTGTCGAAGTCGACCTCGCCGTAGTCGCAGGGGATGATTTCGGCAGTGGGCTGCAAGGCGCGTATGATGCTCTTCACACGACCCAGTTCCTCGGGTGTGACCTCGGAGGCTTTGTTGAGCAGGATGATATTGCAGAACTCAATCTGCTGGATGACCAGACTCTCCAAGTCATCCTCAGCCAGATTCTTCTTCATCAGGTCGTCGCCACAGCCGAACTCGCTCTGCATGCGCAGGGCATCGACCACAGTCACGATGCAGTCAAGGACAGGGACACCGTCTTTGGTGAGCTGCCAGGCCATGTCGGGGAAGGCGCAGATGGTCTGGGCGATAGGCTCCGGCTCGCAAATGCCGCTGGCCTCGATGACGATGTAGTCGAAGCGCTGCATGACAATGATGTCGTGCAGCTGCTGGATGAGGTCCATCTTCAAGGTACAGCAGATGCAGCCGTTCTGCAAGGCGACGAGGCTGTCGTCCTTCTGCCCCACTACGCCGCCTCTTTCGATCAGGTCGGCGTCGATGTTGACTTCACCGATGTCGTTGACAATCACGGCGAACTTAATGCCTTTGCGGTTGTTCAATATCTTGTTGACCAAGGTGGTCTTGCCGCTACCGAGGTAACCAGTGAGCAGCAATACGGGAATATTTTTCTTCATTTTTTGTACTTTTGCAACGAATTGCAAAGATATAAAAAATATGAGCAAGCAAGACGACTATAAACTCCTATTATCGCAAGTCAAGGCGATGGTGAAGGACGAGAGCGACACCGTCGCCAATATGGCCAATGTGGCCGCGCTGATTCAGGAGACCTTCCACTTCTGGTGGACGGGCTTCTACCGTGTCATCGGCGAGCAGCTGGTACTTGGTCCCTTCCAAGGTCCCGTGGCTTGCACCCGCATCGGCTTCGGCAAAGGCGTATGCGGCACTTCGTGGAAAGAGAAGAAGACCATCGTCGTGGAAGACGTGGAGCAATTCCATGGCCACATCGCCTGCAGCAGCGAGTCGAAAAGCGAGATTGTGGTGCCGCTGCTGAAAGACGGCAAAGTCATCAGCGTTTTGGATATCGACAGTGAGCGTTTGGCCACCTTTGATGAAATTGACAAGGAATGGTTGGAGCAGATTGCCGAGGTAGTAGCCGCTGTTTTATAGTCCTCTTCTCTTGCGCAATTCAACCTTTTTGCCGTATTTTGCGCTTAATAAAATAGTTACTATGAAAAACTTCTTCCGTAGAGTCCTGATATACCTTCGTTCCATCATCCACCTCTCCGACGAGATCGACTATGAGAATGCCAGCGCTTCCATCCGCAAGAACATCACTTTCAAAGGGACCAACGTGTTCATTCTGGCCTGCGCCATCATCATCGCCTCGGTGGGCTTGAACGTCAACTCCATCCCTGTCATTATCGGTGCCATGTTGGTCTCGCCCGTGATGGGCCCCATCTTAGGCTTCGGACTGGGTCTTGGCACGGAGGATGCCCGCCTTTTGAAAGACTCATTGAAGAACTTCGGCGTCATGGTGGGCATCAGTATCATCGCTTCATCGTTGTTTTTCCTGCTCAGCCCCTTGAGTCTCGCCAATCCATCAGAGTTGTTAGCCCGTACCAATCCCACTGTTTACGACGTTCTCATCGCCCTCTTTGGTGGTTTGGCCGGTATCATTGAGATCTCGCGTAAGGACAAAGGCACTGTTATTTCAGGTGTCGCCATTGCCACGGCATTGATGCCGCCACTTTGCACCGTCGGCTACGGCATCTCCATCTGGAATTGGAATTTTGTGTTGGGTGCCCTCTACCTCTTCACCATCAACAGCATCTTCATCGCCTTAGCCACCTTCCTTGCCGTGAAATATTTCAGGTTCCCCGCTGTGGAATCAGACGAGCTAAGGATACGTCTTCCAAGAAGTGCGTTTTACATCATCCTGTTCGTCGTCATCGTGCCGAGCATCATCTCTGCCATTAGCGTCGTCAAGGAGAACAACTTCAAGATTCACGCCGAGAGAGTGGTGAACGAAAACAAGAACCTCGGCAAGTGCTTCATCTACGACCACAAGGCCACCTATTCGCGCAAAGACCCCAAACTTGAGCTGTTCCTTGCAGGCGAGACGCTGACCAACGAAGCCAAGGAAAGACTCTATAACAGCGCCGAGGAATTCGGCATCACGCGCAACCAAATCGTCTTCCATGAAGACGCCACCTCAATGCGGCAAGAGTTTTCGGAAAAGGAAATCGTAAAGGGTATCTATGAACAAACCGACAAACAAATCAAGGCGTTGAACGACAGCATCGCCAAGCTGACGGCCACGCTTTCCGATTACCAATCGAAAGAGATTCCCGTCGAAGCCGTCTCGAAGGAGTTGTTCGCCCAATACCCCGACATCACCGAAGTCGGCCTGAGTCAAGGTTCCGCCTTGCATTCGGCAGACAGCACTGCCACCGAGCAAATCATTGCCTTCATCACCACCGACAAGCCAATGAACGAAGAACTCCACGACCGCATCGAGCGCTGGCTGAAGGTAAGGCTGAACAACGACAACGTCACGGTGATCAACCAAGTGGAGAAATAACGAAAAAAGCCGCTGATTAGCGGCTTTTTTATTGATTCTGTGGAGATTACCGGACTCGAACCGGCCACCTTCAGATTGCGAACCTGACGCTCTACCAGATGAGCTAAATCCCCGCATCTAAGAGGCTACAAAAGTAAGAAATAAATCGGAATTCCTAATTCGATATGAGGAAATATTTTTAATTTTGCGGTTTGAAAATCGGTAGAGACGCGATTAATCGCGTCTCTACAAAACCATACCACAATGTTCATAGAAGAATATATCATCTTTAGGGTTAACGCCCTGCTTCATGCCCACGATGCCAAAATCGTGATGCGCCTCGAAGGTGGCATGAGCAACTATACCTACGTCGTTGAATGCCAAGGCAAAAAATACACCTACCGCGTGCCGGGCAAGTTCGCCGAGAAGTTCGTGGACCGCGAAGAGGAATGGGACAACATCCAAGAGGTCAGCCGCCTAGGACTGAACAACGTGACGGAATATGTCGAAATCCGCTCGGGCGAGAAGCTGGCCGAATATGTGGAAGGCACCATCATGAGCACCACCGACGTGGTCTCTTACAACGAGATGTCGGTGAAAGCACTGAAGCAGATACACAACAGCGACCTGAAGTTCCAGGACTACAACGCTTTTGGCCGCCTCGACGCCGACCAGAACTATTGCCTTGAGACAGGTTATGTGTTTCCTCAAGAATACCTCGACCTCCGCAAGAAACTCGATGCCATCCGCGCTACGCAAGTCAACGTGCCCAAGGTGCCGTGCCACTGCGACTACCAGCCCACCAACCTCGTCATCAGCGGCGACAAGCTGTATGTGCTCGACTGGGAGTTTGCCGGCATGAACGACCCCTTCTACGACATCGCCTGCTACGGAAACATGGGCTTCGACAAGGCCTTGTCCTTGCTGGAAGCCTATGTAGGCCGCAAGCCCAACAAGGAAGAGCTGCAACGTCTCTATTTCCACCGCGCCTTCCAATGCCTGCAATGGTTCAACGTGGCCATCTTCAAGGACCGCGTGGGTCTCAGCAAGGACCTCAACATGGATTTCAACGCAGTTGCGTTTATGTTCTTAGGAATGGCGAAAGATTTATTGGATAATTATGAAAACCTGTAGAGACGCGATTAATCGCGTCTCTACAAGACATTAATACAAGAAATCCGAAGCGGAAAACGATCCGTATTCTCCATCCAGACCTAATTCGGCCTTGGCTTCGTCGGAGAGCATGTCGATGCTCCAGACGGGATCGAAGGTGAGTTCCACATCGACGTTTTTCACGCCCATGACGGCCTGAACACGGTTTCTTACCTCGGCAGGCAGGGTCTCGGCTACGGGACAGTTAGGTGCTGTCACCGTCATGACAATCTTCACGTTGCCTTCTTCATCGACGTCGACACCATAAATAAGGTGTAATGTCCAGATGTCAACGGGAATCTCCGGGTCGTAGATGGTCTTCAGGACCGAGATGACGGTCTCCTTCAAGGTGTTTTCCTGTGTCATGCCTGTTCCTCCTTAATTTTATAAGCCTCTGCATAGAGTAGCATCTGTTTCAGCATGGCCAGCAGGCCGTTGGAACGGGTGGGCGACAAATGCTCCTTCAGCCCGATCTCGTCAAGGAACGAAAGGTCGGCGGCGAGGATGTCGTCGGGCGTCTGTCCCGAGAACACCTTTATTAATAAGTTGACGATGCCTTTGGTGATGACGGCGTCGCTGTCGGCGCTATAATACACCTTACCGTCCTTCAATTCGGCGTTGAGCCACACGCGAGACTGGCAGCCATTGATGAGGTGTGCCTCGTCGCGGTATTTGTCGTCGATGATGGGACATTCCTTCCCCATCTCTATCAGCATGGCATAGCGGTCCATCCAGTCGTCGAACATGGAGAAGTCTTCTACGATGCTGTCTTGTATTTCCTTGATGGTCATAACTTGCGATTTAGGGCGCAAAAATAATAAAAAAGGGCGGCACCCCAAGGGATGCCGCCCAATTTTCGCGGAAATCAATTCCGCAGTGTCACTTATTTCATGACAGTGACGCGCTTCACGGTCACACCTTCGTCGGTGTAGATGCGGACCATGTACATGCCAGTGGTGAACTGAGCCATGTTCAGGACATATTCGTCTTGATCAAGCTCGGTGTCGAACACCACCTGACCGAGGACGCTCACCACAGTGATGCGGTTCATATCCTTGGCTTGGATGGTCACATTGCCCTTCGTCGGGTTCGGGAAGAGGTTCACATTGTCGCTGTCCTCGCCAACGCCAGTCACACCGACCATCACGAAGTTCTCTTCGGGGTTGAGGCCGGAGACGGCAGGCTCGGATTCGCAACCGTCATCATAGACAGCAGTCACCTGATAGTAGTAGGTGCCAGCGCCAGGAGCATCGAAGTACTCGTACACGTCACCAGCAACAGTGGCGATGAGCTGGTAGTCGATGCCGTCTTCTGAACGGAAGATGTTGTACATAACGATTTCGGCACGAGTGCTCTTAGCAGCAACGCTAAGTTCAACGTCGTCAACATCGAGGTAGAACATATCCGTGCAGTTGAAGTGACGGATGGCGATGTAGATCTGCTCGCCAGCGTAGTCGCTCAGGTCAACCGTCTTGTTGTACCAGTTGCCCTGGTCGCGGCCGTCGCGGACAGCCTTGGCTTCCTTCGAGGTCATCGTCCACTCTTGGATGGTGGTGAAGTTGGTGCCGTCGGTGGAGACAGCAACACCGAAGTGTTCGCTGGCCCATGAGGCATCCTGACCGCAGGCATAGAAGCTGAAGGTCGAGCCTTCAACGATGTCGGCCAACGGGAACACGATGTAGTTGTCCGGAGTCAGAGCGCCATAGTTGTTGTCATAGCTCTTCGACAGGATCATATCGGTCGAACCATTGTGGCCGTAGCCAGTGCTCATAGCAACGCTACCAAGCATCCAGTTGTTGCCATCACCGTCGGCGTCGATCAGGGTCAGACCGTCGAGTGAGCTGTTTTCGAAGTCATAGACGAACGTCGTGCCTTCGGCCGGCGCCGGAGGTTCGGGTTGTTCATCCCAGTAGATACGGACTTGGTCGTCGGTGTAGTTGACCTCAGCATAGATAGGATTGCCGGGATCGCAGGTTTCGACGATTTCGCCGTTGGTGCTCATGCAGACCGGGCAGCCCATCGAGAAGTAGAAGTTGCTGTCGGGCAGCTGAGCCAGACCAGGATAGATCGGGCGGACGCAGTACTCGTGCTCGCCGAACTCGCCGAAGTCGATGTATTCACGCTCGTCGGGACCGACGATGGTGTCGTACTCGCCATCTTGAGTGATCAAGAAGCCGATGATGTCGGCGGTAGGATTGACGATTTCGCAGTCGGTCTCACCATCACCTTCAGTCTTGGTGAAGTTGATGACGCAAGGCTGTTGCGAGTAGTTGGTGATCATCAGGACGTAGTACTCGCCAACTTCAGGCATGTGGTAGTTGATGGTACCGTGGCCCGTGTTGTGCTGATGCTGACCATCGGGATAGCCGAGGTAGCAGTCCTCAGTGTAAGAGGCGCTGTAGCAGCAGTCCATGATCTTGTCGCCAGTGAGGTGCGTGCAGGCATAGCCAGAGGTGATTTCCTGCTCGGTGTAGGGACCCCACATGCAGAAGTCGATGTCTCTGTTCGTGCCGTTGTTCGGGTCGTGGCCTTCCATGTGGATGACGAAAGGACCACCCGTGTGTATCCTCATGTGATAGAACGAAGGATTATACGAGAAGCCGATACAGCCGTCGTCCATACCTTCTTCGTCAGCCGTGTTGCTGGTGTTGGCAGCTTCGAACTCATACACGTCGGAGGTGCAGAACGGCAGCGAGTTGATGCACTGGTCGTTCTCGACTCTGGCATTGCCGAAGGCAACATCCATGGTGATGGAGAGGAAGTTTTGCGAGCCAACGCCGTTCTTCCAGTCGTTCATACGATCCATGATGTCGTGCTTGCTCAGCTGTGAGAAGCTGTAAGTAGCATCCTCATAGAAGCTTTCGAACGTTTGGAAGAAGTAGTCCATGTCGTAGGCCGGAGTGAGGGCGAACTGACCATAGTTGCTGTCAGCCATCAGCGAGAAACGATTGTCGTTGACGAGGCTGTAGAGCATGTAGGCTCTGAAGTCAACATTGTCGAGAGCGAGGAAGTTCAGCATGATGCCGTCTTCGGCATACTGTCTGAAGAACTCGCCACCCGAAGCGAGACCGAGGTCACCGCTTCTGTCGGCGTTCATGGCGATGTCGTCGACATTGAGGATGAACTCATCGCTGCAGTTGAAGTGACGGATGGCCACATAACCGGTCTGGCCTTGGTAGGCGCTCAGGTCAGCGGTGAAGAGATACCAGTTGCCTTGTGCACGGTTGGCACCAGAACGACCAGCGCTGATCACGCTGCTAACGCCCTTGGCGGTCAGCGTCCACTCTTGGATGGTGGTGAAGTCAGAAGCAGAAGTACCATTGGTAGAGACAGCCACGCCGAAGTGTTCGGCAGCGTAGTTGGCGTCTTGAGCGCAAGCATAGAAGCTGAACGTACCACCGAGGGTCACCTCAGGCGACACGAGGTAGTTGTCAGGAGTCAGAGCTTGGCCAGTCTGGTTGGCATAAGAGCCAGAGATTACATAAGCAGTGGAGCTGTTGTGGCCGGTGCCGGTCAAATCAACGCCGCTGTTGTGGTAGATACCAGGATTCATGCTGGAGACCCAGCCATTACCGTCGCCGTCGGCGTCGACGCTGATCCAGCCAGCAGGCATACCGGCGTCGCAGTCCTCGTTGAAGGAGCTGGCTTCGCCGCCGCCGCCTTGGCCACCGCCAGCAGGAGCGTACGGGTTGTAACCATGTTCAAACACCCACTCGATACGGTTACCTGCGTTGGTAGTGCCAACGGCAACTTCGTCAACAGGTCCCCAGTGATCGCAAGGTTCGTAGACCCATTCGACGGGTTCGCACCAGTCGCTTTCGCCAGTGCTGTAGATGGTAGCCACCTTAATGAGGTAGTGATCGCCTTCGATGAGCATGTCAGCACCCGACCAAGGATCAACAGTGGTCAGCTGGCAGAACGGACGATAGACAGGAGTGTTGTGGTTGAAGATCTGCACGCCGTCGATGCTGGTGCACATGACCTTGAAGCCTTCAAGGTGACGGTCGCCTTGGCTACGGCCACCAATGTTGAAGCTGATGTTGTCAACGAGGAAGCAGTCGCCAGTCGGGTTGACGCTACCATCCTTCTTGTATTCCCACTTGAAGGTGTGCTGACCGGCAGCAACCTCATGCGTGAAGGTTTCCCAAGCGGCGTGTGCACCGTAGTCCAACACGCGGACGCCGTCGATGTAGAAGCGGCTCTTGTCCCAATCATAGGTGTCGGATGAGCCTTCACCTCTTGACCAGAGGTCGAAGCTGATGGTACCAGCGCTGGTGTAGTTCA